>Ga0209979_1000155_pt1 | contig 113929 bp, 103 predicted proteins | sample AnhtaG_FD_183114 | JGI IMG/M metagenome (GOLD analysis project Ga0209979, IMG submission 183114) | Deep subsurface microbial communities from Anholt, Denmark to uncover new lineages of life (NeLLi) - Anholt_01485 metaG (SPAdes) (version 2) | ecosystem: Environmental > Aquatic > Marine >... | reverse complement strand
CTGTAGGAATTAAAGATATTCCTCGAATTCTTCCGACATAGCCATATTTTCAAGGAGCAAGAAATCTTCTTCTTTTAAGAAACCAAACTAGAAGAAGTATAAGTCGCTATATTGAACATTTTCATCTGAGTTAACCAAAATACCAATCGCTCTAAGCCACGTCCAACAAGCGAAAGAAGAATCTGTGGTGACAAATTCAAAAATGAAATCCTTATCTGATAAGGAATAGCGACATCAGCTGTCAAACTTAGGTTTCAACCCAAGAGCCCTTCATTCTCTTTTGAAATAGTGCCTATCCACTTTGAGGTTTGGTGATCTTAGGTCAGGATTGCTTTACACTTTCCCTTTGACAAGGTGCCTTCTGGTGATTACTAGTGCCTATTAGAAGGATAATGAGGATGAGAGACTCTGGGTCCATATCTATCAAAGAGAAGATTCAGATAGTATCAGAGGTGATAGCTGGGGAAAAGATTCAGCCCGTGGCAAGAAAGCACAGGGTAAGCCGGCCCTCTGTTTACTCCTGGACTAACAAGGCTCTGGATGCTCTTGAAGAAGCTCTAAAACCAGGAAAGCGAGGACATAAACTTAAAAGAGCCACCCCAGATACAAAGGACAGTCTCATTGAAGAAAAGAAGGGGAGGATAGAGGAGCTAACTCTTATCATCCAGGAGTTTGTTCTTGTGCTTAATGTAGAAGCTTTGTGAATGCCAGACTAAGGAGAGAAAAATAGTTCTCTTTTGGTCCCACGCCCTCAAAAACTCTGCTCTCCTCACAAAAATGGGCTCAACAGCAAAACAAACGCCTGATAATGTAAAAGAATTATGGTGATCTGCCGCGTATTCATGAAAAAAGAAGAAATATCTTTCCCAGGTTTCTCGTCTAGGCTTTCTCTGACACTAGGTTTTTCTCCCCATTCTTCTGGGGCAGGGGGGGTTGACAAAATCTGTATGTGTATATAATGGAAGTGGATAGTATCGGTCAGCTTTGTGGGTGGATATAATGGTAAGAACCACAAAACTAGGTACATTGGACGGTAGGCTATGCAGATAACTATTTACTACACAGAGGAAGACGAAGACTTGATCGACCTAATTGCAACAGCGGCAAAGATAGAAAGGAAGAGCAAGGGTGCTCTTATGCTTTCTGTATTGGAAGATTACTTTGAGAATAAAAGAGAATTGGAGGCGGTGGCACATTGACACAGAGCCTTATACGTGTCGGGTGTAACTGGAACTGGATAAAGACAGAACAAGGATTCCTGGGTGAGTTTTTACCATAAACTATGCAGATAACTATTTACTACACAAAAGGGGATAAAGACTTAATAACAAAAAGTGAAGCAGAGGCAAAAAGTCAGAGAAAGAGCAGAGGCGCCTTCGTACTTTCTGTGTTGGAGGATTACTTTGAAAAGAAGAAGCGACTGGGAGCGATATTACGTAGTGTCGCTGCTCTTTCTAATAATCACCTCAACAAGGCACTGGAGATACAAAAAGGCGAGAAAAAGAGAAGACTTCTAGGAGAAATTCTTCTTGAGGAAGGTTTGGTCGACGAGAAAACGCTGCGTGAGTCTCTGTCTCTTCAGAAAACTAAGAAGGGATGGCTCGGTAAGCACTTAATTCTATAGAGTCTTCTTTCTATCTTCTTTGAAAATCTGGTTCAAACGTGTCACTTTTTTTGTCAGAGTGATGCGGGGGGCACTGAATCATAGTCTCTACTTGGTTCCCAGGAGGCTGTGAAGATGCAACGGGAAAACCGACCATCTTTTAAGATAGTCGGTTTTTATTTTTGAATTTGGAGAACACCTAGGAGTGAATTCGGAAGGAACGAGGGCCCGAGAATGTTCCGTTCTTCCGACCTATCAGGCGTTACCAGGTAAAGGTATGCAATTTCGTAAGCGTCTATCTGGAGCCAATTGTGGTCCCAGGTAGATTTGAGCTTTTTGAAACAACCAAAAGATGAGGGGCAAAGAAATGTTTAACAAAAAAACGGGTTCAATACTGTCAGGACCGCGACTACTGATAGCTACGATGATAGCGTCAGTGAGTTTTATTCTTTCTGTAGAAGGGGCGTTGGCTGTTTACAAATATGATAATGAAGAAAAAGACACTCACCTCTGGCTGGTTGGCATAGCTGAAGGGGAAGCAGAATATTTAACCTTAGAGGGAACTGGAGTTTCCCCAAAATTTCTAGAAGGGGGAAATCTCGAAAGGCAAAGACAACTGAGGCACTCCACTAACGGGTGATTCTTTAGGATTTGAAAATCTCCCTCCCCAAAGAAGATTATAGATCCCGTCACAAATAGCATACTGTTTGAAAGGTGGTATCTCAAACAGTCTCTTTGCTTTCTCGTATACCTTCTTGAGAAGTATTCTCAGCCTCATGCCCGCCGCTAAAATGACACTGATAAATAAAGAACACTGCCGTGACCAAGGAAACAGTATTTCTCAAAGATACATAATTAAGGACTCTTATATCTTGTGAGATTATAGCTTTGCTTTAGGAAACGAAAGCTCTCCTCGCATTTCCACCGGGTAAGGTAGATCTCTAAAATGTTGAGAGGATCCTTCTCAGTCATATCAAAGTTGGTTAGGAGCATGAGAGGTCTCTTGCTGTATCCCTTCACTACCACTAAACTCAGATGAGCATCACTGAAGGGAAGCCTCACTTTCCTTACCCCAAGATAAAGATCCTTTGTTCTTGGAACTTCTCTCTCCCTGGAGATATTAAGCTTTACCTTACTTTCTGCAAGGTGAGCTTTTGGCTAGGCCAAGAGAACTTCTTTTTCTTCCTTCCCTTCCCCTTCTTGTCTATTGGAATAAGATCTCTATCACCCCTGAGTCTTATGGTGAACTTAAGCTTTCTTGCCAGCCAGAAGGCCTCTGAAGATAATTCCTCTGTCTGCACCTCTATCTAAGGTCCATATTCCCTTTTTTCCTATAGCCTCATCTTGAAAGGTCTATAGCCCCAAGGATTTGTTTATTCTCGCTTTCAAAATCATCAGCCCTTTGAGGAGTAAAGCTCCCCATAAAGAGGAACTATCCTGTCTCCTCTAGGATCAGCACCTAATATTTCTAATGTCCAGTATCCCTTCCTTATCTTTCCCTTTTGACTTCCGTCCCTTACCAGGGCTAGGAATTCTTGCTTCTTTGGATATTCTTTGGATATATCTGATAAATCTAGAGCCAGAACTGTCTCATCCTTTATCCAGCACTTAGCCTCCTCGGTAAGTTTTCTTCCTATAAAATGAGTAAGATCCCCATCATTTATTTGCCGAGACAGTCTTGTCTCTGTTTTCTTTAAGAGGAATCTCTTCTCCTAGCGACCGGCCAATATTGGCAAGTTTTATATCCTTGCTGGCTTGAATACCGTATATCATCTGATGGAGAAACTTTCTCTTTGGTTTATTTAGACCGCATGAGAGCCGGTTGGAAAACCGAGTTATCTGCGTCTTGATTTTTCCTGCTGTCTTGCTTTCCATAGCCATAAGCTAGATCCTTTCTTGGTTTTGGGAGTTCCCCCAAATTCTATCTAAAGAATCAAGTTTTGTCAGCAGAAAAGCCCTTTTCTACTTCCTTACTTTCGGAATTCCCCTCCAATTCACTATCCTGGGCAAAACCACATAAAATTTTGGGGAAACTCCAGGAGCGTGTATCTTGACTTGGAATCTTGGGTATATTAGAATGAGAGGCAAACGATGAGTGAAATGACGATATACTCAATGTTGAGAAGAATGAGGGAGAAAGGTGCCTCGGATTTACATATCGTCCCAGGGGCTGCGCCTACTATTCGCGTAAATGGGCTCTTAGTGCCCTTGGAGGAAAGGAAACTAACCCCTGAAGAATCAAAGTCTCTCATTTGTGCTCTCATGGATGATGAGAAAATGAGGGAGTTTGAGCAAAACAAAGAACTGGATTTTTCCTGGAGCTCACCTCAATTAGAATCTTCTCCTGAGATCTTGGACACAGGAAGGTTCAGAGTTAACGCCCATTTTCAACAGGGATCCATAGCCGCATCCATCAGAAGCATTCCGGACCGAATTCCTTCTCTGAGTGAGTTAAATCTTCCCCCTATTCTAGGAAAGCTGGCGCTGAGAGAAAAAGGTCTCATTCTGGCAACAGGGCCGAGCGGTTGCGGCAAGACGACAACTATGGCAGCTATGGTGGAGATAATTAATGAGCAAAGAGCGGTTCACATCATTGTCATAGAGGATCCCATTGAATACATACATTCTCACAAAAAGGCTATAGTGGAAAAACGGGAGGTAGGAAAAGATACTCTCAGTTTCGCGGGTTCTTTGAGATATTCCCTGCGCCAGGATCCTGACGTCATCTCTATTGGAGAAATGAGAGATCTGGAGACCATAGCTACCGCTATCACTGCTGCTGAGACCGGACACTTGGTCCTGACCACTCTACATACGCCTGATGCACCTTTGGCCATAGATAGAATGATTGATGTTTTTCCTCCCCATCAGCAGTATCAAATAAGAATGCAACTGTCCACTACTCTGCAGGCTGTCATTGCCCAGATTCTTCTTCCCAGAAAGGATGGAGCCGGAAGGGTACCGGCGGTGGAGTTGTTGATAGCTACTCCTGCGGTAAGCAACCTTATCCGAACTAAAAAGACCCATCAGCTTCATACAGCCCTGCAAACTGGAGGTCAGTATGGTATGCGGGCCATGAACCAAGCATTAGCGGAGCTGGTTAAAAAAGGTCTGGTAAGTTTTGAAACGGCTCTGTCTCGGGCCACAGACCCGCATTCTTTCCGACGGTCTTTAGGCGAAATGAGCCCAGACGTCGCCAAGAGGGAACTGACAGGGGGTGAGGATTGTGAGAGCAGTACAAAGGTTCTATGAGAGGTACGTTTCTGGAAATGGAAAGGAGACTCTACTCTGGGCTTTCATCGCTTTTGCCTCGAGCATAGGGATATCCAGATTAAGTGTTCTGGATGCGGAGAAAGGGAGAGCGATCTTTGGCTACTTGTATATTAAGGGATATCATATTCATCATTTCTACTATGGACTCCTCCTGTTGATCCTGTCTAGTTGGATGGCACTGATAAAGTACAAAAGATTGTATAAGAGAGTATTCAAGGGCGTAGCCAGTATCATGTTTGGAGGAGGACTGGGCTGGTGGTTGATGAATTTGGACTGCTGCTCACCATGGAGTTTGGAATCGGAGGCAACTATTGGGCTCCCCAATCTTACTACGCTATAGGAGCAGTGGCGTCCATTTTCTTGGGCTGTCTGTTATTCTTGAGGGCGGACTAGAGTTAGGTTAACTCTACAAACCGGTCTATCCCTTAGACTTTCCCACCTGAAAAGTCTGTTTTTCTCTGTAGTATCAAGATTCTTTTTTCTTGAGGCAGGTCTCTTTCTAGGCTTTCGATAGCCTCGAGGAGAACTTGCAGGGTGAGGAGGGGCTTTGATATATGAGAGGTGAGTCGGATCTTTCACAAGCTCAAGATTATGCCTTGAAGCTCATAAGTTATCGCGAACGAAGTAGAGAGGAAATTCAGGTGAGAATGAAGAGGAAAGGTTTTGAGAAAGACGTGATAGAGGAGGTTCTGAGGTACCTGGAAAGCCAGAAATACTTGGATGATAGAAGATTCGCCGAGGTCTGGGCTTACGATCGCTTGAGGAAGAATTACGGGAGATGGAGGGTTATTTGGGAGCTGCGAGAAAAAGGAGTTAACCAGGAAATCATTGATGAGGTTGTCAAGGAAATCTACTCCGCCGTTGACGAGATAGGGATGGCTCTGGATTTGGTGAATAGGAAAGGATATAGCTTGGAATCTGCCCAGGATAAGGGAGTAGCAAGAAGGGCTTCAGGGTTCCTTAGACGAAGAGGTTTTTCCTTTTCAGTGATAAGGGAGGTAATGGGCCGGACTCCAAGATGATACCCTTTACCGGGGTCATTTTTTCATTTGAAGTTGGTGAGAGATTGAAATGGTGACACCTGGGAGCTTGTTGCTTCCCTGCCGAAAGGTGAGAAGCAGAAACATACAGGTGATAGAGGAGTGAGAGATGAAAAGACATCTGGTGATTGGTTTTCTGGCAATACTAGTTGTGGGCGGAGTCTCCTCAGCCTATGCGCAAGGAAGAATACACCTGGGAGTGAGGGTAGGATTAGCTAATTTGGTCATGGCTGAGCTGAATGACACTATCGCCATGATCAATGACGACATTGAATGGCACCTCGAACACGAAGAGCTATCCGGGATGGATGCCATCTCCTCCGATGAGCTTGAAGAGATAAGATGGGGCACGAGTATAGAAGGCTACCTGGGAATAGACATTACTGACACAGTGGCACTCAGGCTAATAGGTGGATATTTGGTAAGCAGAGAAAGCTCCGGTGGTTTTTCTACAACGGATGGGACGGCTGAGGCAACAGCGACTCACACATTCAGGGCTTCATGCTACTTCGGAGGGGTTGAGCCGGTAGTAAGGTTTGATTCTGAAAAGGCGAGTGGCTGGCTTGGGGCCGGAGTTGCCTATTATTCGGCCACCCTAATCAGCGAGTCAATTTATGAATTGGGTGGACTACCTGCTGAAACTGAAAGTTCAATGGTTGTGGGGGGTAAACTTGGCTATCATGGTTTTCTCGAGGAGAGATTTACCTTGGCTGATGGGGTGAGCGTGCAGGTATCGATAGGGTACAGGAGCACTGGGAAAATAGAGCTGGAAGGACACCCGCACGTCGACAGTCTTGATTTTAGCGGAATGTGTTACTTGGGCTGTATCGTCTTGCTTATTTAGTCTTTTGATGGAAATGAGGAAGCTTGAGATTCCATCTTTTTTTCAGATCAGCCGGACCGAATTCAAAAAGACTCACTGCTAAGTAGACAAGGGGTTTTGCGGAGATGGGTTTCCACGTTCTCTCCTAGCTTCCCTTTGCTTCTGAAGGGCCAATCTATGAGGAAAGTGAGAGAGGGGGACAATGAGAGCAAAGCAAGCCGAGCAAGAAGAAAGGGGAGAGGAGATAGCTTGAAGGGGAAAGGGGAAGAGGTTCAAAAGAGAGTAAAGCAAGAACGGATGTATATACCTGATAGCGTGATAGCTCAGCTCGAAACTAATTCACACCTTACCGCTGAGGAGCGAGGAGTGATCATCCATATAATGTGCGAAACCTACGGATACTGGCAAGGGCCGCATTCGGCGGACCCCGTTCCATGGGCGTATATAGATGAGTTTGAGGAGGCTAAAGAGATGGGATTGCGACACCCGGTAATGGTCCTTAGGGTGTTGAGGAGACTTTCAAGCACGAGCGTTTTGGAGCGGAATGAGGAAGGAGCTTATAGAATAAATGAACGGACTGAAGAGTGGGAAGGACACCGATTGGATAGCCTAAAGCTGGAGAACTAAGAAAAAGGCTTGACCTGCAAAATATGCCATCTTTTTGAACTCCAGGATGGGTAAGGTCTAGAGATCATCTCTAGAGGTTGGGGAAAGAGAGGAGGAGAGGAAAAGAAAGAAACACTCGGACAGTGAGAAACTCGGATATTGAAGGAAAGGCAAAATGAGGTTGATGATAAATGTTAAAATGTCCCAATTGCGGGGGGTGCTGAAGGAGTTACGAAATAGTTGTTCCGACATGGATATGGTGATCAATATTAAGGAAGAGAATTGTGAAGAAAAAAGCCTAGGCTATCAGCGTCTCACTAGAGAGCAGCTTGAGCGGTACAAGGGTGAGGAGACGAAGGAAGAGGAAAAATATCCAATGAGGTGAGCTGGGAAAGCCATTAGGAAATCAGATATTTTCCTTTTATCGTCTGGTTAGATGGAATTGCTCAAATGTCTTCATCTTAGAATTCTCACGGTGCTAACAATCTTTTTCAATATCTGTTTTTCCTGGGAAAAGTTTTCCGCTTCATCGTTGAGCTCAAAGAAGAGGACCCGATGTGGCTCATTTGGTTGAGAGATAGCAACAGCATAAATTGGACCTTTTACTCTTTTGTCAGTTTTTTGCTCTTTGCTGTCTACAAGATAAGTCTCAATTACCTCTAGGAGGTATATTTCTATCCCTTCCAGCTCATAGCTGTTCTTGAATATTTCTTTTCTAACAACGTCAGTAGCGTAGCGAGAGCCATCAGGCCCATCAGTAGAACACATTACCTTAGCCCTATTTATCGCGAACTCTTCAAAAGACATTCTGACTGAGTCGTAGTACTCTCGTGGGTAAGCGGCTATTTCGTCAATCGATGTTTTCACTACCCATCCCCTGTTTCTTCTTTCCAATAAAAGATAGCCAGTGGAAGTTCCATCATAAGCTAAATGTTCTTTGAGCAAATAATCATCCGGGTACTGAAATTCATAGCACCTCATTATGTCTTGATAACTCTTCCATTCAGGGAATTTGCCTTTCTTCTCTAATCTAAGCTTTATTGGTCTTCCGGTCTTTACGTCAAATAGAATCTTTCTTCCCTCCGCCGTTTCAACAACGTAGTATCCAGCCGCATTGAGGCCCAAATATTTTCCCCAGTGGTATCCGGAATTGGTCCTTTGCAGCTTTGAAAAATCGGTTATTAGCTGCCTCATCCTTATTTTAGTTATCAACCCGCCGCACCTGAAGAAGGACAACATTACCTCGTCTTTCTCATAATCAAGAGGAAGTGAATTCGTTGCCTGGCTCGCTACCAGATGCTCTCCATCGTTGGAAAGGCACAGTACTTCAAACCAGCCATCCATAGCCCATAGCTTCTTGCTTCTGCCAGTCTTGCCCTGCCAATCAACCCCATAAACAGTCATGGTCTTGTTGTGAGGGTCCAGAATGACATAGAATTCTCTATTCGGCGACCAAACTTGTTTAGTGATAGCTTTCTTGTCAGGATCCATGATTGTGAAGAGTCCCTTATGTGGCCCCTGTGTTTGTTCAATTGTGGGAGGTGATGATGGTTCATTGGCTAGAATGAGTCCAATTGAGAGAAATAAGGCACTCACTGCTAGGCCAGCAACTAATCGAGCTCCTAGCTTTTTCATCCGTGCCTGCCTCCTTCTTTCAGAGCTCCCTTAGGTTTCTCAGGCAAAAGGTTTGTAGCCACCCATACAACCGTTAGTGGGATGGTTACCACTGTCTCCGGCTTCGCCTGCTCAGTCCCGCAAGCCCTAATCTTTAAGTCAGCCACGCCCACCCTCGCCGGGATCTCGCGTGACAAGATATGCGCAAAACCTATTTAGTACTTATTTAGAAGCTCCCTCACAGCATCCTCAGAAGACAAGTTAGGATGAATCTCAGTCGTTGTCAATCCATCATGACCCAAAAGGATTTGGAGAGCTGCAGTGAGGATTCCTTTTTGACGCAGCCCAGTTTTCAGCTAAGATAGAAAGTAGCTTTTCGTAACCGCTCGTGAAAACCACAGGTCGTACAATGGCGAAAGTAGACCTAGTAGACAGAGTAGCCAACCAGACAGGCCTAGTAAAGAGAACCTCTGGGGGAGTACTCGATTCGACAACTTCTGTTGTCACCGATGCCTTAGCCAGGGAGGAGAAGGTTATCGACTAGCTGTTAAACACGAAACTAAACATATCACACGAGGAGATAGGGAATGTTTGGTGACAGGGAGAAGCTTGAGACTGATAGTATTGTGGGCAAGGGAACAGAGTTTAAGGGAACCTTGACGAATGGAGCGGATATCCGTATTGAGGGAAAATTTGAAGGAAAGATTAAGGTCGAGGGAAATGTTATTGTGGGGGAGGATGCCATTGTAAAAGCAGATATTCAAGCTAGATCGATAAGTATTGGGGGTAGAGTTACAGGAGATGTTGATTGTCAGGGAAAGGTAGAACTTCTCCCCTCAGGGAAGCTGAAAGGTAAGATGAAAGGCTCCGATCTAGCCATTGCAGAAGGGGCTTCTTTCAACGGAGAATGCAAGATGATTCCTTCTTCTGAGAGGTGAAATATCCGCGCATCATTGGTGCTACGCCCCGGGAAAGGAAAACAGGAAATGATAAAGGCCATTTGGACGATAGGGCAATCCCCAAGAGAGAGCATCCCCCATATGGGGCCTGGAGACACCCTGTTAAGACAGCGCAACTCCCAAGACCGGGGTAAGATTATAGTGTCCCCATCAAGAATTTCTTATCGAGTCAATCCTGGAATAGAGGGCGTTTCGGACAAAAAGTTGGCCTTTGCACCAGGGGGGAGAGTTTGTTGCTCTGGGGCGGAGGGAAAAAGGGGAGCAAAAGCCTAAAAGATGAAGGGAGGTGGCGAACGTGAAAATAGTGGAAACCGACTTATACACTAAGATTGTCCTGACAGTTATTGCCGCTTGTCTGTTGTTTTCAGCGTTCAAATCAGTTCTTGCTCCAAGAGAAGCTACTGCGGAAGGGCCTCAGCCTGTCTATGTAGAAGGTGGCTACATAACAGTTGATGGGACGGTTGATGTAGATAAGGTTCGTAGTGAAGTAGCAGTCAAAGGTAATGTCAATATTAGCTCTCCTTATAAAGAAGCTTTTAAGGAGATAATGGAAGATGCAGACGTGGTAAATGTTAGGGTTATCAATCCATGGTAGCGGTAATTCTCAATATGGGGTAATGACTGCAAGTAAACCCGTGGAGTAAACTGATTACACAGGAAGTCAAACACTTATCCCATTAATGCTGGTGCTGTCCAGGGGAATATCGCCTGTAGGAGGATTAGGGCGGGAAGCTCATCATGAGGAGGATAAGGATTCTGCTGTCGGCTCTGACTGTGGTAACGACAGCAGCCTTGTTGGCAAGTGTTGGACTGGCCTTCGAGAACGAGCCCGAAGGGTTCAGGGACCTTAGGTGGGGGGACCCGCCGACAGAGGACATGGTATATCGCACCACACTTGCAGGAGACAGAATCTATACTCGGCCCAATGACAAAATGTATATTGGAAACGCTCAGTTTATGGTGATTGCTTATGATTTCTATGGCCAGCCAGAGAAGCTCATGGCAGCATATCTGTACTTCAAGGGAGAAAAGACCTTTAGCCTCTTGAAGGCTATTTGCCGGACAGAATTCGGGAAAGAAAGACAAGAAGCATTTTACGAACTTGGCTGGTGGGGACCAAAGGCCATTGTGAAGTTGCGCTATCATACCCGGGGAAAAACAGGGTATCTGTGCTTGATGAGCGCAAAGATGTTGCTAGAGAAGATAAGGACTAAAGAGCAAAGAGAAATGGAAAGAGCCCAGCAGGATCCGTGAAGTCTATCCGCCGGACCCTACCAAAGTCATTGTCCTGGTTTCTTAGTTGCTGAGATAAGAGCTCAGCCTCTTCCCAGCGAGCGCCGTCCAAGTCAGATAGGCCCGGGTCAAACCGCATTCTGGACTACTCCTCCCAGGCAAAAACAATAGAGTTCTTGTTGACCATCAGATATTCTTTTTCATATGAATGTCCCTTGTCCTTGAGTGGTAGGACTTTAGCATCCCTGAGAACAACAAAGTTCTTGTCATCATTAAGCAAGTCTGACAAGCGCTGGTTCTTGGACAAGGAAGCCTCGCCTAAGGCTTTGTACGCCACGGTCTCGAGTCCTATGTCAGCAAGGTTCATTTCGTATTTTATAAACCAACCACCCGTCTTTTCTGTCAAAGCCATGATTGTTTCCTCCCTTTTGATTCTAGTATATAGGATTTGGCTGACCATTCTTCTGAGGGAGAACATTCACTAGCCACAAAAACGTGCTGCCTTCTTCCGGCATTTTGGACATCTACTCTACATCACCTCCTTCAACCCTTGGTTCTGGAGGCGCAGTTCTCGCTTTGGTTTTCGCCCTTATTGCCAGCCTGATATGGCTGCTACTACATTAGCGACTTCGTTCTGGTATGTCAAACTCCTTGGGTAGATGGGCCGAGAGATTGTCACCAGAGCGACTCTTACGGAGGATGGTTTGCCGGGGCAACCTCGATTTCTCAAGAATCATATTTCTACCATTCTGTATATAAAGACGCCACCCACCCTGTCTTTTCCCCGTAACTCTCACCTACGATAAGCTCTCACTTTCAGTGACTTCGGGTCCGTTTAAGACGGTGCCAGGGACTAGCCGTCTGTCCAGGTCTTTCAAGGCGGGCGGGCAACCGGTCCTAAGGAAGAGGCGAGACGATTGCGGCTTCTGCTTCTGGCCCGGAATGTGGGGAGCAGAGATATTGGGTGTGGATTGGCTCGATGCGACCCCTTTACAAATACTTTTTATGTGCTATAATCGAAATGCCCTATGAGATACTGGGACTTGTCCGGTACAGAAGCTGGTCTTTGATAATTGCTCAAAAATTAGTGAGCACATAACCGACAAAGGCAAACCATTCAAAAGAGTGGGACGCAAAGCCACAGGCCTGTTAAATGGCGGCTGGGCTACCGAAGTTACATGAGAAGGTACATCGCCCATTCTTTCGAAGGTAAAGAATGGGTTTTTTTATTAAGTGCTCTCGGAGTCAGCAGAATACTTAAAAAGGAGAGGAGGTGAAGAAGGACGACTCATAAACATTGCGCCGTGTGACATTTGCGAGAGGTAGGGAAGAGCTCACATTTGTAAGATTTCAACTTTGAAGGAGAGTAAAATGAATGTTGTGTTTAATGTTAAAGAAGGCCAAGTGCCGGGATTGTTGGATATTTTGGGAGAGATGGCCGGTCGTGTTGAGGACATCGTGGTCAATATTGTAGAAGAGGAAGAATCTAAGCGCAAATATCGAGATCTCAGCACGGAAGATCTTGAGCAGATACAAAAGGTTGTGAAGGAACAGGGAAACGGAGACAAGAAGGGAAGCAAGGAATAGGCCCGGTGTGCTCTCATGGTGCAGGGCTGCCATGGGTGAGGAGCCCTTCGATATAAGACTACCAGGATGGATCAGACTCGTCCATGGCGAGGTTATGATGAAGTTCTATCCTCACGAGTCAGAAGACGGCTTTAGCTTAGTAGAGCTGGTGATAGCTCTTCTAATTATAGCTTTGGCAATCCTGGGAGGGGAGATATACTACTACAAAGGAGAGCAAAATGCGTGTTGTGCTCGGTATTAAAGAGTCTGAATTGCCGAGCGTGCTAGAGGTCTTAGGGAAAGCCAGAGATACAGTGAATATCGTGGTCAATATTAAGGAGTGGGAATCCAAGATTAAGGAGCGGGAATCGGAGAAAAAAATGCCCGGTCTTATCTCGAGTACCGGTGAATGGATAGACAAGCAGAAAAAACGAAGCAAAGCTGAGAAGAAGAAGTCTCAACCCACGAGGTAGGTTTCCCCCAGGTGGAAGATTAGCAGTATGTCAAAAAGGGCTCCCAGGATGGCTGCTGCAGGGGTTCACAATATAAGGTGTGGTGTGCTCGCAACATGAGATGTGAGGCTGAGCTGGTAAAACCCTTAGCAGGAGCTTAAGTATCTAGCTCTGAGAAAAAGACATTCTATGTCAAATGAAAAGTGTGTACTTTCTGGAGCTGGAGTTTCCCCAAAATTCGATGTTGATTATCCTAAGATGCTGTATTGAAGCGAAACGCGGAAAATGACGAAGTGGAAAAGGACTTTCTGCGTGACGAAGCTTAAGATTTTGGAGACAAATTGGGGAAACTCCCAAATGTGTCTACCTTGCCAAAAGTTAGCCCGGCTCTACCAAGAGATTTTCATGAAGCTGGTTGTGCGACTAATGAATTCTCTCAGCAAAGCCTATCTTCGGGTAATTAGGGGGACCAACGTGAAAGGGCAGGGATCATTAGCTACCCTTTTGTTGGGTGCAGTTATCTTACTTGCGGTATTCATTTTATTTATGGTGGGCTTGAGAGGTACAGAATGGTTCTGGGAGCTTCTGAAGGCTTTGTTGGAAAGGATAAAATTCTGGTAGTGATCAGGGATAATGCGAGTGTCCATATTAAGCTAATTTTTTCAAGCTAGTTGTGGGATAGAGGGATTCTTAGGTATGGCTGTTTCTTGGCAGAGGATGTATGGCTCGTAGGGATTGACTGAGCCAAGGTCTTGTAGGGGGGTTGTCATCCGGGAGAAAGCAATGTGAGGAGAGAGACACGAGGAACATCGATAGGAAGGGTTCTTTCAGAAGGGTGAGTCTTCAGATGTCCTCTCATCGGTTCCCATGGTCCCTTCATAAGTCTGTTGGAGATCCGGCTGGGGCCCGATTATCCCCTTTTCAGTCAACTTCCGTAGAGAGCCAGTCATCGTTCTCATCCCGTGTTTGGTTCCGGTCTCTATGGAAGAGAGTATCTGGTGAGTCTTTTGCGATCTGATCATATTAGCTATGGCTGTGGTATTGATGAGGATTTCTGTCGCCGGCACTCTCCCGGACTTATCCTTTCGGAGCAGAAGGGTCTGGGAAATGACTCCTCGGAGAGAAGAGGCTAGCTGGTGGCGAATTTGAGTCTGCTGGTGGGAAGGGAAAACATCAATAATGCGATTGACTGTTTGAGGTGCATCCCGCGTATGAAGGGTTGCGAGGACTAAGTGACCGGTCTCGGCCGCCGTAACGGCGGTGCCAATTGTTTCCAGATCTCTCATCTCCCCAATTAGAATGACATCCGGGTCCTGACGCAGGCTATATTTCAGGGCCTGAGCAAATGAGGGTGTGTCTGCTCCCAGTTCTATTTGCTCAACCATGGCCTTCTGGTGGGGGTGTAGGTATTCAACAGGGTCTTCTATGGTGATGATGTGAACCGCTAGATTCTTGTTAATGTGGTTAATCATTGCAGCCAGAGTGGTGGATTTGCCCGAGCCAGTCGGACCAGTGACCAGAACTAGGCCACTCGGCTTGAGTGCTAGCTGGAGGATCACTTCAGGCAAACCTAGCTCCTGAAAAGCGGGGGGATTAATAGGCAAGAGCCTCAAGGCTGCCGCCACTGTTCCCATTTGCCGATGGACATTGACTCGGAAGCGCACCTCTGAGAAGCTGAAGGAAAAGTCGAGACAACCCTTCTCCTCGAAGGCCTCCTTTTGCTCATCCGTAAGGAGCCCATAAATCAAGTTCTTAGTCATCTCGGAACTGAGTTTCACACCATGTAAGTACACAAGTTCACCATTAATCCTGAATCCTGGGGAAGCGCCAGCTATGATGTGCAGGTCCGAGGCATTTCTCTTTTCGGTCTCTGAAAGAAGAGACTGTATGTCCATAGCGATTATCCCTATTCTCTCACGTTTTAGGAGAGGATTCTACCTCTCCCCAGGTTCCTGTAGTATATATAATTAGCAGAAGAAGCTATGGAGGTCAAGAGTGCTTGTTCTTTCCTCCTAAGAGCACTAATCCATAAGGAGACTGACTGAAGGATACCATGAAAACAGAACAAACTGAACAATAAAGAGATTAAGCAGGAGGAAGCTGTATGAGAGGGTTAATGGCGATTTTGGCTAGGGCTGATAACAAAAGAGGTGGATTTATGCTGATTGCCCTAATGGTAGTCGTTATCATAGTGGGTATTCTGGCAGTAAGGACTCTGTATAAACCTTATCTACCTCATCAATCGACACCCACGGGTTCTAGGAAAAAATCCTACACCGTAGAAGCTAGGGTGAGCCTGGGAGTCATTAAGACTGCAGAAGAGGTCTATTATAGAGAGAAGAGCTGCTATACTGGGGATTGGGGTGAGCTCGGAATGACATCGGATGACTTTGTACAGAATCGATGGTTCTTGCCTGGCTGCTTCGGCCTCACCGGCAGTTGTATAGATTTCACCGCCTGGTGCAATGGAGATAATGGAAAGAAGGAAGCTGAAGGTATCTATTTAAAACTCACCCACCAGGGCACCATGGAAGCCTGCACACTTGCGGATATCATAGCAGCAGGACCTACCTACGTCCGGTAGGGTCCTAACCACCTCTCTTGGAGATTCTACATCTCTCATTAAATCATCAAGAATCTCTTTTTCCTTGTCTATTAGTTTTATTTTTCATCTTCTCTGCTTGGCTCGTGAGCTCTCTAGCTCGTAAGGCCAGGGTTTTTCTCAAGTGAGCTAAGCAAATCTGGCGTCTTATCCCGGGTCGAGCATCCCTTAAGTTCTCCATCTCTATAGGTTCACTCTTAATTAAGTCGGTTAGGAAGGCTACTGTTAGCTTCTCTCCTAGAGATAGTGCTTCTTCTCCTGCCTCTTACAAGATTGTTCCAGAGAGGTAGGTTTTACAATCCTACTTTTCTTTAGCATCCAGGAAACTGCTTACCCTATTGTAGGAAAGACCCAGAACGTATAATGTTATTGTTATGCCCCAAACCAAAAAATGAAAGTCAACGCCTGGCCTGCTTAACGAATTCTATCCCTGATTAGACCCTGATTAGAAATAAAGAAGTGTCTAACCACCAAATTCTGAGAGGTTACCCCGTGTGCCTAATTCTGCCTTTGATTTAGATAGAAATGAGAGCCGACCTACCAGATTTTGACAGTTACTCAAGTGGCTCGGTCTTGACAAAGGGAAAAAGTGTGATACAATTGTATATGCTATAGGTTGCCCAAGAAAGAACGTAATACAATCCGAAATGGATAGAATAGCCTTGTGCAGCGAGAGGCGAGCTACCAGGCAAAGAGGAAGCGCTAGCCCGAGATAGGATGATTTTGACCGGATGATTCTCGGGCTCGGACTATCAAAGACATCTTACTAGAACCACATTAAGACTCCGGATTTGCCCCAGGGTGTGGAGCCAAGTGAGCTCCTTGCCGCATGGCAAAATAATCCACTACCTAGAAAAGGACGGATAAATGAAGACAGTGTTGGTGGTTGATGACGATGAGCGCCTAAGAAAACAAATATACTGGGGCCTGAGGGACTCCTACGCCGTCCTTCAAGCTGAGGATAGGCATCAAGCCCGCCGGGTCATGGAGGAAGCACCTGTAGACCTAGTATTACTAGATCTCCGCCTTCCTCCTGCGGTGGATACTCCGGAAGAAGGAATGAAGACTCTGGAGGAGATCGGAAGGGTCAAGCCTGGAACCAAGGTAATTGTGCTGACCGGGGATAAAGAAGAAGGTACGTGTTCAAGGGCCATCCATGAGGGCGCCTATGACTATTTCTCTAAGCCCTTTGACTTGGAGGAGCTGAGAGTTGTCCTCAAGAGGGCTGTCCAGCGACAGTATGCGGAGCGTCAGATTCAACGCCAATTCTTGTTATCCGAGGAGGAAGGATCTGAATTTGCCAACATCGTGGGTAAGAGCGAGCCTATGAGGCAAATCTTTGGCATGATCGGAATGCTGTCCCGAGCCAATTGTACGGTTCTCCTGCGAGGGGACAGTGGTACTGGTAAGGAACTTGTGGCGCGGGCCATTCACCACGCCGGTGAGAGGGCAGGAGGTCCTTTTGTCCCGGTGAACTGCGCTGCCATACCTGAAAGTCTTCTAGAGAGCGAGCTTTTTGGGTACGAGAAGGGAGCGTTCACCGACGCAACTACTACAAAACTGGGGAAATTTGAGTCAGCCTCTGGGGGGACCATTTTCCTTGACGAGATTGCGGACATGAGTCTAGCCATGCAAGCTAAGATGTTAAGGGTTATTCAAGAGCGCACCGTTGAGAGACTAGGGGGCACCAAGCTGACAAAGACTGATACTCGTGTTATTACCGCTACCAACACCGATTTGGAAGAACTGGTGGGGAAGAAAGCTTTTAGGGAGGACCTGTACTATCGTCTAAATGTGGTCTCTATCCATCTGCCTGCTTTGCGTGAGAGAAAGGAGGACATCCCCCTTTTGGTAAGCCATTTCATAAGAAAGTACAATAGGGCGAACAACAAGAAGACAAAAGGAGTCTCAACTCGAGCTCTGAATCTCCTGGTGAATTATGACTGGCCGGGTAATGTAAGGGAGCTGGAAAACTCCATTGAGAGGGCTGTGGTCCTGGGACAGGCAGAGACACTCCGCCCTAGTGATATTTGTTTGAAGCCAAAAGAGAGTCTTTTAGGATCGAGGCTTACTCGGAGCTCTACGGCTATTTCACTGGCTGAGACGGAAAGAGAATTGATCAAGGAAACCCTAAGGCTGAACCACTGGAATCAGACCAGAGCCGCAAAGTCTTTAGGGATCCATCGGAACACTTTGCGAAGAAAAATCGGGCGTCTTGAGATTCGTCAAGATCTATGAATTGTTGGGTTTGGAGAAGGTGTACCCAGCCTGTATACGGCTCTTGGAACATACCATGGCTCAAAAAGAGCCATAGGCTGTTCCACCCGAAAATAGGGGTGGCAAGAGTGGGATTTTACCTGGATAGTCTTAACCGCGAGCTGGCTCAAACAGCAAGGAACACTACCCGGCCCATCATACGGGCCGTTTTGAGCGCAGTAATGGTGGTGGTCATGGTCGGCAGGAGGATCAGTCATTCACTCTGGCAGCTTACCAGCAGTGCTCGCAGCATGCCAAGTGTCGATCCTACCCGGAAAGGTCGGGTCAACAGTAGTGATGAGACGGCCGATACTCTTAATCGGGTGAGGGATGATCTTCAGAAGAGCAGAAAGGAACTGGAAGAGGTCAAGAAGAAACTACGTATCTCCACGGAGGAGCTGAAAAAGAAGGTATTGGGTCTGTCCGCCCTGAACAAGGCAAGTAGAGTCTTGATCTCCACTCTAGGATTGGAAAACAAACTGGATTTGATTGTCAGGATGGCTACTTCCCTGGTTAATGCGAAAAATGGCCTCCTCTTCTTGACTAACGGTGGGGGGAGGAAGTTGGACCTCAAGGCATCCCAAGGAGGAGATATTGACACAAACCTCCATAAGAGAATTGCCCGATGGGTTATGAAGAATGACAAACCCATATCGACAGGAGATGGAACCGACGATTTGTTGTTAGAAAAGCTGGTGGAAGCGAATGCCGCCGACCCCATTATGTGCGCTCCGCTGAAGGCCAAGAATGGACTTTTGGGATCCATGGCGGTGGAGAGTCCGACATCTGGGAAAAGCTTTACTGAGGCTGATTTAGCTCTATTTTCCACCTTTGCTAACGAGGTGGCTTTGGCTCTGGAAAATGCTTCACTAGCCGAGAGTCTCATTGAGTCCCGGCAATTGGACTCCTTCAATAGACTAACTTCCATAGTTATTCACGATCTCAAGGGCTCTATTAGCGGTCTATCTCTCCTTATTGACAACGTCAAGAGTAACTATGAGGATCCCGAATTTCGAGCCGATTTGAGGGTCACTATTGCCGATACCATTAAGAAGACTGAGGACTTGGTAGCCCGGCTAACCAGCCGGCCTCATTTGCTGGAGCTCCAATCAGAGTCGGTGAACATTCTGCTTCAGGGGGCGGCGGAAAAATTAGGTCTGAGAAATCTTCCGGACCTGGTATTTACCGAGGAATACGCCGAGCTGCCAAAAATGATGATAGACGCTAAGAACATGGAGAGAGTGTTTGAAAACCTGATTCTTAATGCCCTGGAAGCTATGCCAAACGGGGGAAAGCTCACCATAGTTACCAGAAAGATACACAAGCCGTTGGCCGCGATTATCGAAATCAGTGATACCGGTCAGGGTATGACCAAGGAATTCATGGGTCACAGTTTGTTCAAGCCCTTCAGGACTACCAAAAGGAAAGGAATGGGCTTAGGCCTGTTTTCCTGCAAGGAGATCGTGTCTCTGCATGGGGGAAAAATAGAGGTGAGAAGCGACCCCAACCAGGGGACGAGGTTTGTAGTGAAGTTACCCATTCTGGCTGTAGACGGAAGGCTCAGAGCGATAAGAAAATCCCTGGGGGAGCATCTGTTAGAGACAAAGTCGATAGAAAAAGAACAGCTAGAAAGAGCTCTCAAGATTCAAGTCAGCGACAAACGGAAGATAGGGAAAATTCTGGTCGATCTGGGATTCGTGAGAGAGCAAGAGCTAGAATTGGCCTTGGAGAGACAACAGATGGCCGAAGGACACCTGTGCGATCTACTGCAAAGAATACGATTGGATTGTGAAGACGATCCTGATGAAGGAGGATGAGTACCGGTCCTTCCTTTCCACTCAGCTTTCCTTATTTAGCCCACCTTGATCTTCCTTTCCTCAGCATAACGGGGTCCAGCTGTTCCATGTTATTGAGAAGATAGATGAGTCCACGAGAGAATGAGACTTGCACCATCTTGCCGCACCTACCACACAAAATGGGCTTCTACCACAGAGGTATCGTCCACTCAGGAATTTGTCTCACTCTGGTGCATAGTTGCACCAAGACAGGGCAAATGGATCAGCTCAGAAGCCGTTCTGAACAAGGCCGCTCGACGCTTTGTCCCTCCCTGGAGTGCTTTCCGTGAAGTCGGCACAGCAGTTGCTCTAGGTATACTGGTGAAACCTGCAATGATTCCCAGTCTTCGGGACTTCTAATTATTGAGCTGGGTGTCACGAGAAGAGGTCCCTGCGACGAAAAATAAGGCATTTCAAGATTGATAAGGAACAGGAAAAATTCTCAATCGCGGAAGTATTTTCCTAGGAGAAGACGGCTCCAAATTCCTAGGACTAATTAGGGGTGAGTCAATCCTCGGAAGCTAACAAGACGGAGCAAAACCTCCAAAGTGACCAAAAAAAACATCTTAGTGGTTGATGACGATATGAGTGTACGAACCATATTCTCAAGCATCTTAAGGAAAGAGGGCTATCGAGTAACAGCGGCAAAAGATGGTTATGAGGCAATGAAGGCTATAGATCAGGAAACTTTTTATCTTGCCCTGGTCGATCTTAGGATGCCGGGGCTGGATGGAATTCAAGTTTTGGAGAAGATAAAAAGTAGAAGGCCAAAGACCCAGGTGATTATTTATAGTGGGTTTGGTTCAGTAGAAGATCAAGCGGAAGCCATGAGCAAAGGAGCTGTTGGTTATCTCACCAAGCCATTTTCTTCCAATGAGCTCAAGGCCAGGGTTGAAAAAGCACTGGAGAATGACAGAAGCTAAAGAGTTACTATTATTCTTTCAATCTAGCATTTCGCACTGGAAACATTTGCCATAGTTTATTGTGGGTACGCTAGCTTTAGCAACCGGTTAGACCAAATTACTACCGAGTTAGGGAGGTAGACAGCATGAACGATCAAGACAAAGCAAAGAATAAGGTCGTGAGTGAGCCGGCAATCTCGGACCAAAGAGCTGCTGACTTGGAAGCGTCAGAAACCGATGACAACCAGCAGGAGAAGCTGTCCCCGGCGAGCGAGAAAGGGATTCAGAGAAGGGAGAGGGCTGCGTCACGCCTGGTTAGAGGTTTTGCCCTAACGGCGGTTCCTGCATTCATAGCCCTCATCGCAATCTTGGTCATACTGGACATCAGACTAGTATTCGAACCATCCCTGCTGCTCCCCGTACTGAACACGGTGTTCATCTCCATCATGGCTTTCCTGGTAGCCTATCTCTCAGCAAGAGGCTATTTGAGAACTGGTTCACTCAACCTTCTGTTAGTGGGCATTGGAGTGCTGGCGTTTGGCTCCGCTAATCAAGTCGCTGGCTGGTTGTTGGGCGCTCCGGGTGGAGGAGACGCTTTCCTCACTATAGGTAGTACTGGGCTTTTATTCGGGTCAGTCTTCTATCTCGTAGGCGCCGCATCCACCCTGGGGGCGGTGACCCCAGAGACGGTGTCGAACAGGAGGAGACCAAAAGTGATGTTTGCTTATTTTGGAGTCCTGATCTTCACCGCCGTGCTCACTCTGGCAGTTCTTGTTGATGCGCTCCCGCGCTTTTTCATTCGGGGAATAGGTCCTACGCTGTTCGGCCAGGAGGTGCTGGGGGTCGCGGTGGCCCTATTGGCTATTTCATCCCTTCTCTTTATGAGATCATTCTTTAGGTCCAAATCAGGCTTTCTGTACTGGTATTCGCTAGCTCTCGCACTGATCGCCATAGGCTCATTGGCGGTGTTCCTTCAGCAGGCTGTTGGCAGCATCATCGGGTGGGCAGGAAGGTCAGCCCAGTATCTCGGCAGCATATACTTCCTCGTCGGTGCGTTGAGTGCTATCAGAGGGACACCTGCTAAGGGAGTACCACTGAAGAGAAACTATGAAAGCTATCACGAATTCCTAGAGAACGTAAATGTTGCCATCTACACTGTTGATAAGGACGGAGTGATGACCTATGTCAGCCCGGCCATAGAACTACTCAATGGATATAGCCCATCAGAAGTCACGGGTCACTCTTTTGGCGAGTTCATCTATCAAGACGATTTGCAACGCAGCACGGACAATTTCAAGAGGATCCTTTTGGGGTATACCGAAAGAAACGAGTATCGGGTTTGGACTAAATCTCGCGAAATCCGCTGGGTTTCTACTTTCACGCGACCGCTGTTCAGCGAAAATCGCGTTGTTGGGGCGCAGGGAGTGCTGATGGACGTTACCGAGCTCAAGAAGAGAGAGGAGATGCTGGTTCAGGAGGGCGAGTTGCTGCAGTCGCTTATAGACACTGTTCCCGATCTTATCTACTTCAAGGATGACAAGAATCGGTTCATCAGGGTAAACAAGACAAAGGCTGAGTTCTCAGGCACGACTCCAGAAAGTATGATTGGGAAAACTGAGTTCGACTTTCTCCCTCGAGAACAGGCGGAGGCGGCTTCAGCCCATGAGAGCTGGATAATGAAGTTCAATAAACCCGTAGTTGACAAGCTCGAGAAGGTTACTCATACGGATGGAACCGAACGTTGGGTCTCTGTTACCGAAGTACCTCGACATAATGAGAAGGGCCAGGTAATCGGTACCATGGGGATTTCTCGGGACTTCACCGAGCGTAAGAAGACCGAGGAAGAGCTCAAAGATTCCCTCGAGCGGTCAAAGACCTCATTCGAATTTGCCCCGGACGGGACCTATTTAACCGACCTACAAGGAACGTTTATCGATGGTAATGAGGCAGCCGCTGAGCTACTGGGCTATAGAAAGGAAGAATTAATCGGCAAGAACTTCCTGAAACTGCAACTGCTGCTCCCAGATGGAGTTCGGAAGGTGACCGCGAATCTAGCCAAGAGTGCTGAGGGGAAACCCACCGGACCGGATGAGTTTATACTGACACGGAAAGACAGCACAGAGGTGACAGTAGAGATAAACACGCACCCCGTAAAGATCAAAGGTGAGTCTTCAGTGTTGGCCATTGTCCGTGACACGAGCGAGCGCAAGGAGAGGGAAGAGGCCCACATTCGATTGGAAAGGCTCAAAGCCCTAAGAGAGATGGCGGGACGACTCGCTCATGATTTTAACAACCTCTTGGCTGTCATTCTGGGGAATGCTCAGGTTTTAGAGATGGGTGTGGAAAGCTACAAGAGCGAGGAAATCAAAGACCGCCTCGGGATTATTGTCCGAACAGCCCATGATGCAGGAGACACAGTAAGAAGAATGCAGCTTTTTACCCGCACCGAACTCTCAACTCGGGATTTTGCGAAGATTGACTTAAATGAGATCGTAAGATCTGCTGTCGCCTCTACTTCTTCTCGCTGGAGGGATGAGACCAAAGAAAAGGGAGTTACGATCAAGATGAAGGGCCAGCTAGCGGAGATACCGCCTCTTTTCGGCAGTAGATCTGAGCTGATGGAAGTCTTGACCAACCTCATTTTTAACGCCTTAGAGGCGATGCCAGAAGGAGGAGAAATTAGCATCCGCACCGAGGTTAAAGAAAACCAAATCATGCTTCACTTCACGGACACTGGCGAGGGTGTTGCTGACAGCATAAAGGACAGGATCTTTGATCCCTTCTTTACTACGAAAGGCCCCCGGGCTTCAGGCCTTGGCCTTTCAGTCTCGTACGGGATTATTAAGCGCCACCAAGGAAGAATAAAGGTGGAAAGTGCCGAGGGGAAAGGGACCACTGTTGTCATCAGTATCCCGATTCGTAGACAAGGTCCTTTAGATGAGGAAGAAGCTAGGAATACTGATGAAGAAACTCGGACCTCTGGTGTCTAACATGACTAAGGAGAGGTATCTTGTCCCCTCTTGAACACATGAGAAGAATCATATCCAGAGAGACCCATTGTAACAATTCTTAGAACATCATGAATAAAGGAGGTATTCCGAAATGACCACAAATAGAATCGTGATGTGCGTAATGGCGGTGACCTGTCTCCTCTTACCTGCGACCGCCCTCAGTCAGGCAGAACAGCAGGTTCAGCCAGCATATCTCTTTCAAGAGATAATCCAACTGGTAGAGGAGAATAATCCGATCCTGGAGTCGCAGAGGAACTTGATCAACACCATTGAGCGAGCCCCTGACCCCGGTGCAGGTTTCATTAATCTTGAGGAACTGCAGTCCAGGACCCATCAGGTTGGTGAGGAGGGATTAGAAACTCCCCTCTTGAGTCTCAGTGAGGTGATACAGGTGGAGCAATTCGTACAGACAAAGCTAGATCGGGAAAAAACTCTGGCCGAAGCCCAGCAGACCTACGAGAATCTGAAGCAGTCCCTGATATCCAATCTCATGGCGAAAATGACCCAAATTGCAAAGCTAAGAAACCAAGGAGAAAACCTGGAAGAGCTCAAATCCTTCCTTGAGAGAAGACAGGATTCTTTAGAGAAACAGGTGAAGGCAGGCATAAAGCAGCCAGGTATTCTATTTGATCTCACGGAACGACTTATGCAAGCGAACCTTGAGACAAAAAACGCTGCCAGAGAAGGGGAGATCCTGAGACTGGAAACAGCCATAGGTCTAGGCGGGACCAAGTGGGAGGATCTTCTGGCTTTATTGAATAAGGTATGAAGATGAGGAAAACGACAATGATAATAAAAAAGGTCCTGATCATCCTTTTGGTGTTGATGGGAGCTACTCTTTTTCTTGTGGCGTGTGGAAACGCTCAAGGATCTGCAGCAGATGGGGATTTTCTCGAGCAGATTATTGATCTGGTGGTGGAAAACAACCCCACTCTTCAGTCTCAAAGGAGGCTCTTAGATCAAATCCAGGCTTTGCCTGATCCGGGCAAGGGTCTTGACCTCCAGCTCAGCGTACGAGGAGGGCTGACTACCTATGCCGACGAGGACGATCAAGCAATTTGGTTTGGTCCCACAGGAGGTGTGGGTCTAGAGATACCTCTGTTCAATCCCTCCGGACGAAGGGAGCGGATAATGGACCAAATAACCTACGCTAAGGAAGTGGAAGAAGCTAAGCAGGATTATTTCAACCTTAAGAATTCCATTGTTTCGGAACTTCTCAGGAAGCTCAAAGAAGTGTCCGGGCTCCAGAACGAAAAAAGGAAACTCGAGGAACTCAAGTCTTTTCTTGCATCCAACGTGGAATCGTTAAAACAACAGGTCAAAACCGGAGTGATAAAAGCAGCCGATCTATGGGGACTAACCGAGCGAATCATGGACACCGAGGCCAGCATCTACAATCAGTCTACCGAATTGAACGTACTTAGTCGAGAAATAGCCATCAATTTTGGAGGTGAGAAATCTGTACAGCTCCAGCGACTGCTAGAACAGTTGAGCGTGAAACTTGTGGAGGAGGAATATCTTGAGCGACAGTAATGAGCCCAGCCTCCGGGATTACTGGAGAATCATATGGGGGAGAAAATGGATTGTTATCCTCACTGTAGTTGTGATAACAGGTTCTGCAGTCGCATTCAGTTTTCTTCAAGCTCCAATTTACGAGGCGTCCACTACCCTTCACCTCAAAGAAGCCAAAGAAGGCCCGGGCCAAATAGACATGTTTGGTGGAACCTCATTTCTATCCGCCGAAACTGAGATCAACACTCAGGTAGAGATCCTCAAGTCTCACACCGTGATGGAAGAAGTGGCCCGCAGGTTGTTCTCTTCTCTTGCTACTCAAGAAGAAAAGGGAGGTAAGCCGGGTGAGTCCCCCAGCCAAGATAAACTCGAGTCTCTGTCCCAGATAGCTGAGCGTTTGAAAAAGAAGAACGTGTCGGTAACTCATATCCCTGATACCCGCCTGATCACGGTAACCGCATCTCACCACGACCCGAAGATAGCTCAACTCATCTCTAGCACTATCACCGAGGTCTTCACTGAAAGAGACATTAGCTCCAGACGAAGGGAGACCACCGTTGCCCTTGATTTTCTCTCCAGGGAAGCTGGGAAAACGGAAGAGAACCTGAGGCAAGCTGAGGAGAATCTAAGGAGATATAAAGAAAAGGAGGGTTTCGCCGAGCTCTCTGGGAAGGCAAAGCTAACAGTAGAGCGACTCTCGAAGCTGGAAAGCGAGCATGAAAGCACCAGAATATCCCGGCAGGAACTCGATAACCGGCTGAGTGAAATAAGAAGCCAGCTTAAGAAGGTTGACAGGGTGTGGGTTTCCTCCACCTATATTTCCGACAATCCTGTGGTTCAGATGCTGAGAACCCGGATAACAGACCTGGAAATTAGATATGCCCAGGTGAGCAGGGAATTTTCTTCCGAGGATCCCCAGGTTACCCACGTACGGGCCCAAATAGAGGAAACTAAGAAGGAGTTGAAAAGCAAGGTCCAGACAGTAGTGGCGGGAAAGACTGAGACCATAAGCCCCATCTATACTGAACTTTACACCAAACTAGTTGGCTACGAGACCGAGGTAAATGCCCTTAGGGCCAAGGAGGATGCTCTGGGAAGTTTGGGAACCAAATACGAGAATGAGGTAAACAGGCTTCCCCAGCAGGAGTTGACGCTGGCTCGTCTGGAGAGAGAAAAACAGGTTAGTGCCGAGCTTTATGCCATCTTAGTCAACGCGAAAAACGAAGCCGAGATTGCGTCTGCTAGCGAGATCGGGACAATAGAAGTAGTTGACGCTGCTCGTAGGCCAACCAGACCAGTCAAGCCAAAGAAAGAACAGAATGCCTTGATTGGCTCAATATCTGGCCTAATGCTGGGGGCCCTTTTTTGTTTGCTGTTGGAGCGTTCAGATAAGACCATCAAAACCGAGGAAGAGGCCAAGAAACTGCTAAATCTTCCCATTTTGGGGGTAATCCCTAGGGTTGGCGCTCAAGGTAGGAGTGGTGGTCGATACCCACATCTGCCCGGCGAAAGGAAGAAACAGAAAGAGACTAGGGCTGGCCTTGTGGGAGAAAGCCTGACTCCCGTGGGGCTTATCACTCGCGATCTCCCCAAATCTCCTACGTCAGAGGCCTACCGGGTTCTGACAACTAATCTGCAGTTTGCTGAGCTAGAGAGAAAGTTGAAGACCTTGATGGTAACCAGTTCTATTCCACTGGAGGGCAAGACTTCCGTAGCCATAAACCTGGCCGTAGCATTAGCCTCGGCTCGCAGTAGAGTCCTTCTCGTTGACGCAGATTTGAGATTTCCAATGATCCATAGAACTTTCAAGTTAGACACCGTTCCGGGCCTTACCGACGCCCTTGTGGGTCTAGAAGGTCCTGAATCGGTGATACATAGTGTAGAGGGAGTGGATAATCTAGATCTTCTCACCAGTGGTTCTGTTCCTCCCAATCCGTCTGAGCTTCTCGGGTCTTCCCGGATGAAAGACTTGATCTCAGAGATTCAAAAAGAGTATGACAAAGTGTTGTTTGACTGTCCCCCTGTTCTTGGACTAGCCGATGCCCCGATTTTGAGCACAAATGTGGATGGCGTCCTCCTGGTAGTAGGAGCAAGCGAAGTGGACAGACAAGCAGTCCAAAAAGCCAAAGAGAGTCTTGAGAAAGTCAGAGCCCACATTCTGGGAGTCATTTTGAACAAAGTAGAACCCGAGCATTCCAGCTATGGAAAGTATTACTATTACCGGACCGGTGATGGAAAACAGATATGGCAAAACGAAGGCTCGCCTTCTATTTCTAAGCTTGGGGACGGATGATGAAGAAATTGAACGGCATGGAAGCCAATTCGGTACTACTCCCCAATAGCCTAGGAACCCAGAGAGGTGACCTAGATATGATCGATCCAGAGGTTGAAAATAATCTGTATCTTCAAGCTAGAAAAAGTAGCCTCTATACGATAGCCGGAAAACTGGTAACTCCTATTGTTACGTTTCTCACTACGATATATATAGTACGCACGCTTTCTGTTGCTGATTATGGAATTTACAATGTCCTATTGGCAGTCATGGGATACATAGGGATTCTTTCTGCTTTCGGACTTCCAAGCATATTCCAGAGGTACGTTCCGGAATTCCAGGAACGAAGAAAAATAGCCAACTTAAAGAGATTGGTTACGCGGGGCTCTTTCTTGATGATAGCTTCATCAGCTCTATTTGTTCTGGTTCTAGTCTTATTCTCCAGTCAAGTAGGCAGGTTACTCAGAATCGATAACTGGCTTCACTACTTTGGACTTTTTTCATTAGGAATTATCTTCTCTCTTGAAGGGAAGCTACTGTCTATTACTCTAACTTCGCTATTTTTGCACAAGTACTTTGTAATCTCTAACGTAGTCTACGTGTTCTCGCGAGCTTCTGTTCTATATCTCTTGCTCAAAGCTGGATGGGCTCTAGAGGGACTACTTTTAGGAGAAGTGGCAGCTTACGCAATACTAATGATGATGTTTGCCTATTGCTATTATTCAAAATTCTCCCGGCTGAACAAGACAAATAGCAAACCGCCCTTCCCCACGAAGCGCCTTTTCCGCTACGGAGGATTCAGTTATCTGAACGAGATGGGAGTTAGGATACTCGATGTTTCCACAGATTTTCTTGTTATTAGTATGTTCTTGGGACCCCTGGCTGTAGGTATGTATTCATTTGCCAACCGTGTTTCAGAACTCTTCTCAAAAATTCTACCACACTTATTGTTACAGAACGTTATGCGCCCCGCTTTTTTCCGCAAATTCACCCAAACCAATAGTCCAAAGGATTTGCAGAAGATGGTTAACCTCTTGGTGAAGATAACTGCCTTTTGTTCCATTCCCTTAACTTTTGCGATATTTGTGTTGGGGGACAAGATTATTCTACATGTGTTTGACCCAAAATACATATCAGGCTTAACAGTACTGTGGATAGTGGCAACATTTTTGACGATACGTGCATTTCAGTTCCCTTTAGGCTTGGTATTACAGGCTATCGAAAAAGTCAATATCATTTTCTACAGCAAGATCTTTTCTGTTTACAATTTAGTACTGGATTTAGTGGTTGTAAGATTCTGGGGCATTACAGGGATAGCTTTGGTAACAGGAAGTGCCATACTGTTTCAAAATCTTTTTATGTACTTTTTTGTCTATAGATACATAAAACTGCGTTTATGCGTCTGGGCATTAGCAGTTATCGTCTTAAATTCCGTGATAATGTCGCTTTCGGTTTTTTGGCTGAGAAGATACGTAGTTGGATTTGCATCCTTAATGGTCGTATCCATGCTTGGCCTGTTGATTTATCTTACGATGGCTTTTCTTAACAAAGCATTCACCCAGGACGAACGTAGAATAGTAAATTCAATAATCGGTAAACCTGCTTTTGTATTCTGAGAAGATAGAGGAGGCTCTGCACTAGGGTAGGGGAATGAAGGTAAGAAGCCCTTTAGAAAGAAGCGAGCCATTTAAAACAAAGGATTGGAGGAGGGCAAGACTCAAATCTCAGGTCGTCCCCTTTCTAGATAGATTTCCATTAATAGGGATTTTTGCAAGAGACATATGGAGGATTGCTAAATGGTTATTACTGGAATTCAGATGGAAACTACAGTCTATAAAAACACACGATTATGCATTAGATATTGATAAAACATATTGGGTAAACCCCCAAACAATAAGATACAGTTCATTAAAGGAGTTCGATATATATAAGTACAAAGGAAAGATAATCGGGGGAAACTGGGATCGACTGCGAAAAAAGTTTGAAGAATTAGATGTGTATGTTGCATCCAAAGAAGTATTCATAAATGGGAAGAAATGGGATAAAACAGTTTTCTATAAACGAATTCTTGGCAGCATAAACAAAGGCGAATTCTTGTGGGGATGCAAAAACAAATCAGAGCTAGATCAAAGATGTAGAAGTCTTAATATTTTGTACCGTAGGATTAGAAATAATGGATACAAATCTCAAGAGGAACTATCCATAGAGGATACCTGTGACGCAGTCAGAATTGATGATGAAATAACGGTTTGCGTTGGACGTTATGGCGATTTACTATTCAGTAATAGTGCACATCGGTTATCCATAGCTAAGTTACTCGCCATAAAAAAGGTGCCAGTCAAAATAGCGGCGAGACACCCTCGGTGGGTGAATTTCAGGAAGAAGATATTGCTCTACACAAAGAAGCGTGGCGCAAAAATCTACGATCCAATTACTCATCTAGATCTTCGTGATATGTCCCCTCTCCACAAATCAGAAGACAGATTTAGGATAATCAGGGACAATTTATCAGCAAAGGAAGGGAAACTTCTTGATATTGGAGCCGGCTGGGGTTATCTCTGCCATAAATTTGAAGAAGAGAAATTCCATTGCTATGCTGTAGAAAACGACAGAGAGAATCTATATTTCTTGAGAACACTTAAAAGAGCAGAAAAGAGGAATTTTAACATAATACCCAAATCCATACTCGAATATCAGGATGTCACGAACTTATGTTTCGATGTTGTATTAGCTCTGAATACATTCCATCACTTCTTGGAGAAAAGAGATGCCTATTATAGATTCATCAGTCTCTTAAGGAAGTTGAGATTGAAAGAAATGTTTTTCCAACCCCATTTACCCAACGAATCCCAGACGGAAAGCGCCTATAAAAACTATTCTAATGAAGAGTTTGTTGAGTTGATAATACAAAATGCAAACCTAAAGAATGCACAATTTATTGGTGAAGCTGAAGATGGAAGAAAAATCTACAAATTGTATTGAAAATAAGAAAAGAATGCGCTGTGATTTGCGAAGCCATTACAAGTATAGATTGGACGGAGATGAATTGCAGACATATTTCATTGCAGGAGAATTGTAAGAAACAGCCTGGGAGGTACACTGGGTGTTTGACAGAAGCAGGACATTGCACCGAGGATCCGACAATGAACTTGTCCTTCATAACTTAGGAGATTATGGTTCTTTCCACTGTTTTCTGAATTACCTTAGCCTAGAGAAAGAATTAAGGGTGGTTGTTAAATAATGAGAATAGTTTTTCTAGTTCATAGTTATTACAGATATCTTAAAGGCGGAGCAGAATATCAAGCTTTTCTACTCGCTAAAGAATTAATAAAAAGAAAACACGAAGTACATTACATATTTGTCAATTCAACTAGTTCTGAAATTCCTGAACAAGATGATGGGATTTTTTTACACCCTCTAAAAAACAAAAAAATAAGTAGATTTATTGGAAAAGTTGTTTATAGAAATGAAATATTGAAATTACTCATGCAAATCAAACCAGATTGTATTTATCATAGGAATTTGTCGGTTTTTTTGAACATTGCCAATACGTACTGTAAATGCGGTGATTGTAAAACAATTTGGCATATTGATAGCAAGCCGGATGTTGAAATGAAAAAACTTTCTATTTCGAAAAGAATATTAGTAGATTATTTCAAAAACAAATATTTGGAATTTGGAATTAAAAACGCAAATTGTATTATAGGTCAAGAAGATTATCATAATGAAATGCTGGTCAGAAACTTTGGCAGAGAATGTACAGTTATTCTTAATAAGTTTTCGCCAGTTGAAAGAAAACAGGTTGTTAAAGTATTACCGATAAGAGTTCTATGGATAGCAAACATTAAACCTTTAAAACAAGCTGAGTTCTTTATAGATCTAGCATATCACTTTAAGGAAGATGACAGTGTATCTTTTATTATGGTCGGAAGACCTGCAACCGGGAATTACCAAGCTGGGTTAGAAAAGCGGATGCAACGACTTAGTAACCTTGAATACAAGGGAGAGTTACCAATTGATGAGGTAAATGATTTATTACGTGAAAGTCATCTTTTTGTAAATACAAGTCTATACGAGGGTGGTCCACCAATCACCTTTATTCAAGCGTGGATGAGAGAAGTACCCACTGTGAGTTTGAATGTTGACCCAGATGATATGATAAAGGAGAACAAATTGGGATTTCATTCTGGGTCATTTGAACAGATGGTAGAAGATGTGAGATTTCTGATAGAGAACAAAGAGGTGAGAGGAGAGATGAGTAGAAATGCAAGGAAATATGCGCTTAGAGAATACGACATCAAGAAAATTGTACCTAAGTATGTTGAGTTATTCGAGAGGACAGTCAAACAATAATGAAGATCGTTTGGACGAACTGTCAACGATTTGATAGAAATCTGGATAAAGCCACCTACGTAGAGATGACGAAATGCTTACTGAAGAAAGGGCATTTCGTTCATCTGGTTCTTCCTTATTCAGGTACCAGGGACAATTTTGGTCTCGGAAAGAATATCGTATATCTACCTACGATGCCCTGGAGAGGGCTTTATAGCCTTGGATTCTGGCTAACATTATTTGTCTATTCAATTGGTGTTACGTTGTTGGATACCCCACACATCGTCCTCTTGGGCTCCAAGACGTTCTTTCCTCTTGTCCCTTTCATGATCTTATCAAAGCTAGGATTAATCAAGACTAAGTTTGTACTTGATATAAGAAGCATACCGGTAGAAATTCATGACCCAATGGACCGCATAAGAGAACGCCTTTATCAATCAGTTGTTTCACTTGTAAATCTCTTCTTAGACGGCGTAACTGTGATATCCCCTTTGATGAAAAAACAAATTTGCCATGAATATAGAATCGATGAAAACAACGTCGGAATTTGGAGTTCGGGTGTTTCTGTTGAAGTTTTCAATTTCGAGACTGTAGACCGCATAAATGAGCCGCACCTTTGCGACAAGGAGCTTGTCCTTATGTATCACGGCACCCTGAGCCATAACAGAGGGTTGCAAGAAACAGTGAAAGCAATTGACCTATTGAAGAGTCGGTACCCTGATATTGTGTTCATCATGTTGGGGGATGGTAAGGCAAAGGATGAATTAGAGTCCCTAATTAAGGAGTTGAATCTGGAGAAGAACGTCTTTCTGCATGAGCCAGTTCCATATGAGACTGTACCGAAATATATTGCTTGTTGTGATATTGGCGTTCTACCATTTCCCAATTTGAATTGGTGGAGAGTGTCCAGCCCGCTAAAGCTCATGGAATATCTGGCGATGGGAAAATCCGTTATTGTCACTAACATTGAGGCCCACAGAGAGGTGCTAGACAACTCACCTTGTGTAATTTTTGCAAAATCGCACAATTTTGAAGAGATTGCAAGAGCAATTGAAAGAGCTCATCATTTACGACATGAATTAAAAGAAATGGGAAGAATGGGAACCGAAATGGTAATTCGCAAATATACTTGGGACAAACAGGCGGAAAACCTAACAAACTTCTTGAAAGGTTTGTGACAACAAACAGAATGCAGTTCAATAGAGAAAATTTGAACTTTATGACTACCCAGAAGACTAGTAGACTTCTCCGTTTTCCTTTATTCCTGCTCTGGATTGCAATAGTAGGCTCCTTGATAGGGCGAGAAGACCCTGTAGGTATGGTTCTAGCAGTCGTTACCATTTTTACTCTCATTTTGTTTTCAGGCGATGTTCTACTGCTTGGTGGACTAATATTTTTCATTTTTGTCATCAAAGGGACTTTCGAACCGATATTCGGTATTTTACCCAGACAAGCAATATGGGCTTCAGATGCTATTATAGTCTTTCTGTTTTTGAAAAGTCTGCGTTTCGGAATAGGTCAAAAAAAGTTTAACAAAACCCCTCTTTTTCTACCTATTTTGTTATTCTTGATATGGGCGGTGTTATCAGGTTTCTCGAAAGGTACCCCGTGGCTTACAATAGGCGTAGCTCTCAAAGATTTCTTTCGGTACATATTGCTATTCTATGCCATTGTAAACTTGGATATCGAAGAACGCCATCTAAAATCGCTAGTAACACTGTTTCTAGTACTTGTGTTTATGCAGATACCACTGAGTCTTCTTCAATACAGACTATATGGACAGTCCGATTGGGTAAGCGGAACCCTTGGGAGGCACGGAACAGGTGAAATGCTAGTACTTGTCGTAGGCGCAATAAGCGTCATAATGGGGCTTTTTCTCTACTACAAATCAGGTCTTGTCTATTTGCTGGGAATTCTGTGTTTGCTAATTCTTCCTGTTCTTGGTAGCGCGCGAGCCGCTTTGTTTTATATTCCCGTTACAATGATATTCATCATAAGAAAAAGTCTACGAGGGAAATCACTCACAAGGACGTTCGGAATGCTTCTCGTATTAGGGATTCTCGTGGGTTTCGTCTTCACAATGCCATTCTTGAGAAAACCCGTTAATTCATTAATAGCAGATACTGTTCTAGGATTGGAAACCCAGGTCAATGCTGCTGTCATAGGTCCAGAAGTTCCTGGAAGGCTTAGAGCTGTTGGAATTGCCATAGAATGGATCAATAGAGAGCGCCTAGGCCCTATGATTGGCTATGGTTTCGGTTCTACGAAGGAGAGCTATTTTGGAGAGTATAGTGGGAGGTTTTTTGCGACGTACTCTCCGAGAACAAACCAATTATCCTCTACCCTGATTGAAATGGGATACCCAGGGCCTGCATTCTATTTTTGGCTAATCTTTGCGGCTTTTGCTATGAACATTCGCTTTTTTGGAAATACCAAGGATAATTACTGGAGAGGAGTTTCTTTTGGTGTGGACGGGATCATATTTATGCACTTAGTCGGCATTGTTTATGCCGATATCTGGCGTATGAGTTACTCTTCATTTCCATTTTGGTTTTTCCTTGGTGTCATATATTCAATGGGGAACAAATACGGAATCTTCAAGAAGGCAGTGCCCCCGGTCAATCTTAATCAACCTAATCCTGAGAGAAAGCAATGAAAGTATTGATCCTTACCAATAGGTACCCTACTTCTGAGTGCAATTTTTACGGGATATTCGTGAAAGAGCAGATCGAATCTCTCAGCAAAGAAGGCATTTCTGGGCATGTATTTTTCATAAATGGGCGCGATAATAGATTGAGCTACTTTCTTACGGTTGCTTGTCTGATGAAAGAATTGAGATATGGCCATTGCGAGCTGGTTCATGCTCATCATATGTGTCGTATAGACGTTTCATCCAAAAGTGAGACGCAAATACAACTATTACCGGCTAGAGGATGTGTATCTGCCTGTCTATGAGAATTTGATATGCATGGCGAGGATGATGAAATTCAGGAGAAGGCTTCCATTGAGGTCGTTGAACAAGTTCTCGACTCCTTTGCATCATTACGTATTCTCTCTGATCCCCGTGATTTACTTTGGCCTTTCAAGAGACGGGGCAATAGAGATGAGCATGCTACAAAAAGTGCGAGAAACCCTGAGGGCTGTTGAATCACTAAGGCCATCATCGGAAGACTCTTTTGCAGAATGGCAATATTTGAAGGAAAGACTCGTGCGACTCTGGTACTACATCTGTTACGGCAAGTCCATTTCCTAAAAAACGGGTAAGACGGGGGATGCATGAAATGAAGAAGCCTCGACGAGTAAGAGTTCTGGTCCTCAGCAATATGTACCCTGACAGCAACTCTCATTTTGGTGTTTTTGTCAAGGACCAAGTAGAAGCTCTCGAAAAGAGTGGAGTGGATATTGTAAGAATAGTGAGAACTAGACCGTCGACATTTGCCTATGTGCCTTTCATTTTGAAATCTATTTCATACTTGCTTTTTGGAGTCTATGACTTGGTCCACGCTCATTACGGATTTCATTCAGCTCTTTTCGCAGCAATCGTAAGAAGAAGACCGCTTGTTGTAACTTTCCATCGAGGGGATGCATTGGATGAGCCTTGGCGTAGCAAGTTTTACTACTGGGCACAGAAACTGGTTGTGAACGAGGCTATGCGCATCATAGCTGTGAGTCGAGAAATAAAGCATTCTTTGGTCAAAGATCTTGGCAGTGATACGGGCAAAATTACCACGGTCAGTTGTGGGGTGGATAGCACCGTTTTTAGACCGATCAAAGACAAACACGAACTGAGGAAGGTGCTGAATCTCCCGAAGGATAGGCCATTAGTTCTATTCGTGGGATCTCTGTCCTACAGAAAGGGCGTTGATATCATATCCAAGTGTGCTGAGTTACTGCCTAATGTAAATTTTGTCTTCGTGGGAAATGGCAATCTAAGGACCGACTTACCCAATTGTACGTTTGTAGGTCCCAAACCTAATCGTGAACTCAGATTGTGGATGAATGCTTGTGATGTATTTCTTTTGCCGAGTAGAAGTGAAGGATTACCCGTCGTTATTCTGGAGGCCTGTTCCTGCGGACTTCCTGTGATTGCCGCAGAAGTTGGCGGCATTCCTGATATGATAACCAACGGCGAGAATGGGTTTATTGTGAAAACGCATAATCCAGAGGACTATGCGGAGGTCGTGAAGGACTCACTTGCGGACAAGCAGAAACTCAATCTGATTGGGATAAATGCTAGGGAGTTAGTGAGGAGAAACTACGATAATAGAGTCATCGCCAACAAAATAAAGTCAATATACGAAAGTCTTGTATGAGATCGGAGCGATGCCATGAAGAAAGTCTGTATGGTTGTCCATGCTTATTATCCAGCCGCTGAAACACGTGTACGTAGAGAAGCAGAAGCGTTAATAGATAACGGCTTTGAAGTAGACATAATATGCCTGAGAGAGGGGCAGGAGAAACCTTACGAAACTGTAAATGGGGCAACAATCTACAGGTTACCAGTGAGAAGACACAGGGGTAGCGGACTGGCCATCTATATTGTTGAGTATCTATCCTTTTTCGTCTTATCGTCCATTACCTTAACCATCAACTTTATGAAGAAACGCTACAATGCTGTTCAGGTACATAATTTGCCTGATTTTCTGGTTTTCACAGCTTTCCTACCTAGATTATTCGGGTCCAAAGTAATACTTGACATTCATGACGTAAGCCCAGAACTCTTCATGTCCAAGCAAGGGTCGGAATCTGAGGGTTTTGTGGTGGAGATCCTGAAATCTTTGGAAAAGCTAAGTATATGGTTTGCAGATCATGTGATAACCGTCGGAGAACCTTTTGCAGAGATTCTTCGGAAAAGGCACAGACTCGGTAGAAAACTCTCGATCGTAGCGAATTCGGCGGACCCGAAGCTTTTTGACAGCGAGAACTATCCAGCACAGAACGAGCACTCAAAAAGAAAGTTCGTCGTAATGTATCATGGTTCTCTTTTCGGGAGATACGGAATCGATGTCGCGATAAATGCCATCTACTTAGTGAAAGACAGGCTGCCCAATATTGTGTTTGAAATCTATGGGCGAGGTGAGGCGTTTGGTGGACTGAGAAGACTGATTTCAGACCTTCGCCTATGGAATTATGTTCATCTTGTGGGGTATGTGCCAGCAGATGAAATTCCGCGGCTAATATCTATTGCGGATGTTGGCGTGGTGCCATACAGAAAAGACAGATTTACAGATTTGTTATTTCCTACAAAGGCTTTCGAATACATTGTGATGAATACACCTGTAATGGCTTCAAGAACAGCTGCTGTTGAAAACGTTTTTGATGATTCAGCAGTCATGTTTTTTGAACCCGGTAATGCAGAGGATCTTGCTGGCTGCATACTCCAGCTGTACCGTAGTCCTGAAAAGAGAGATGAACTCGTGCGCATGGCTGAAGAACAGTATGAGAAATTATCATGGGAACTAGTCAGCAAGAGGTATTGCGAGTTGCTAACGTCTATTGTGAAGTAATGCAAGTGATGCTCCACTCTTTTTCGGGGATGAGAACTCAATAATATTGGTGAGCAAGTATCAAGATGTCACAAAGAAATAATTACGAGGTTATGCGTTGTGAATGATTCTCGGGCGAACAGTAAGCATTATTGCGATCGAATGGCGGCTACGTTAATGGGGACATATTCAACGGATGTCGAAGGGAGTTTCATAGAGGAATCGCTCATGCCCTATTTGACAGAATCGGCGGTTGTTTTCGATGCTGGGGGGGGAACCGGAAGATTCGCGATTCCCCTTTATCGAAACGGATACCGGATGATAGTAGAAGAGACAAATCCTTTAGCATTAAGGATATTGCGCCATAGAGAACCGACGATTCCAGTCATTTTGCTGGACAGCAAAGCTAGGCATTTTCCAATAAGGGAGGCTTCCGTCGATTGTATTTTGTGTATTGAAGCAGATTCTCTCGTGCTATTAGAGTGGTTTTTCCCCGAGTGCAGCAGGATATTGAAGGACAATGGTATCATCATATTCACTCTTCTAAACAGAGTTTCATACAAAAGTTTTTACAAGAAATACATATTGAGAGAGGATTGCGGAAAGCACCCTTGGAAGAAATCACACTACGCTACTTCGTTATGGCGAATAAAGTCGCGCCTAAGAAATGCAGGTTTCAGGATTACAAAGGCAAAGGGTTTCTACTGGCTCCCGGTATCGCGTGAAAGTAACCATAAGCTTCTTCCTTACCTTGCTCTTGTTGAAAAATTGCTGCACCTAGACCTGCTACCTTCTCTAAGCCCCCGGATCATAATCCGGGCCAGGAAAGCTGAATAATATGCGACTTACAACAATTGATGTGTTTAAGGCGGGAAGGTGGGATGACTTTGTGGCTAATCACCCTCAAGGAACAGCGTTTCACCTTTCTAATTGGGGAAGAGTGCTGCAGCGGACCTATCGATACACCCCTTATTATGTGATTTTGGAGGACTACGACAGAGAGATTAAGGCAGGGTGTCCATTTTTCCTCATAAAGAGTTGGCTTACGGGCACGCGCCTCGTCTGCCTACCTTTTACCGACGTTTGCTATCCTTTGGCAACTTCTGGTGAGGACATTGAAACCTTGCTTTCTGCTGTGATAGAAAAGGCAAAAAAAGAAAAAGCAGATCATATCGAAGTACGAGGACCACATCCACACGTTGCTTTGCGAAACTCAGACTTTGAGAATCATAACTACTATAAGGCCTTTCGATTGGACCTCTCCCGAGGTACAGATCATCTCTGGAAAGGTCTTCACAAAACCACTCGTAGGCACGTCAGAAGGGCTAGAAAGGCGAAGCTTGAGATAGAAAGGAGTGGATCAGAAAAAGCTATGAGAGACTTTTATCTTCTTAACCTTGCTACTCGCAAAAAACACGGCGTACCTCCCCAACCTTACGATTTTTTCGAAAATATATGGCGAGAGCTAATCGTAACTGGACTTGCTTCTGTGTCACTTGTTAAGTACAGGGGTACCTCTATCGCAGGTGGGGTCTTTCTCGCTCACGGAGATACAATCTATTACAAGTTCAATGCATCCGATAGCAACTATTTGCAATATCGTCCGAATCATTTCCTTGTCTGGGATGCAATTCAGTACGCTTGTGAAAGGGGTTACAAGTTTCTTGACGGTGGTCGCACCTCACCAGATAATCTGGGACTAGTATCTTTCAAACGTAGTTGGGGAATGCAGGAAACAGATTTGCCGTACTATTACTGGCCAACAATTAAGGGTGTTAGCTCCACTAAACAGAGGAGTCTGAAGTACAGGATGATGACGTCTCTCATGCGGCGAGCACCAACCACTATCTTCAGAGTGGCTGGAGAGTTATTCTGTAAACACTTGGGGTGAAATATGAGTGAATTGAAGAGTTTTTGGAAATTAGATCCCGACTTGGATGTTCCTCTAGATGAGTATGATGGGGCAGTCGAAAATTTGCTTTCTGAGACATATAGAGACAAGAGTGATTCAAGAGTTATGAAGATCTACTATGTGTTGAAACCTCTAATTGCACGAAGATTGCAGGTTCTTCTAAGGAGAGCACGGGCAAAATCTTCGCAAAGTTCATTTCCTCTTTGGCCAATTGAAGAAAAACTTGAGCATCTAAAAAGAGAATTGCTAGTAAATTGTACGAAGGCAAGGGATGAGATTCCGTTTGTATGGTTCTGGCCTCACGGGAAGGCGTTTTCCTTCGTCATCACACATGATGTGGAAACTCGAAAAGGACTTGGAAATATACAGAGAATTTGTGAAATCGAAAGGAAATACGGATTCAAGTCTTCCTGGAACTTTGTACCTGAACGATATCCTGTTGATGTCAGACTCCTTGAAGAAATAGTGGACGCCGGTTTTGAGGTTGGAATTCACGGACTCAAGCACGATGGGAAGCTTTTTAGCTCCAGAAGAGTCTTTGATGAGAGAATGAGTAAGATTGAAGAATACCGCTCTGAATGGGGTGCTGTAGGATTCAGATCTCCTGCAACTCATCGAAATCGCGACTGGATGGAGAATATGCCGTTTGAATACGATTCCTCTTTTCCAGATACTGACCCCTATGAACCTCAGCCAGGCGGCTGTCTCTCCGTCTTCCCGTTTTTTATAGGAAATCTTGTAGAACTTCCGATTACCCTTGCTCAGGATCATACCTTGTTCGAGATTCTTAGATGTAAGGACATCTCAATTTGGAAACAAAAAATTGACTGGATTGAGAAGATGAACGGTATGGCTCTGGTAATTGTCCACCCGGATTACATAAGAACCGGTGGAGGTAGAGGTAAGGAGAGTGGGTATCCTATTGAGTATTATGAGGAGCTACTGCGATATGTGAAGACCAAGGGCCATTGCTGGCAAGCCTTACCCCGGGAGGTGGCACAATGGTGGAGAAGAAGAGAAGCATCCGAAATTGCACCTGGTGAAAATAGAGAATTTCGTATTAGAGGGCCAGCTTTCAAGGACGGTGTAGTTGCACAGACTATGCTGGTGGATGACCAACTCAAGTTTGGACTAGATGTACAAAAACAGGTCAAGCAGAAATACCTGTAGGGAGGAAAACAATGGGAGTACCATTCTTCGATCTTAAACTGCAGTATCAGTCAATCAAGAACGAGCTAAATGCTGCTGTCAAGCAGGTGATGGATAGCGGCAGGTATGTCCTAGGCGAAAAAGTCAAATCCTTCGAGAGACAGTTTGCCAGGTTTTGCGGGACAGATTTCGCTGTTGGAGTGGCCGATGGGACCGATGCCTTGCGTCTAGCCTTGCTAGCCTGTGGAATCGGAAAGGGAGATGAGGTAATTACCGTCCCCAATACCTTCATTGCCACGACCGAGGCTATTTCTCAAACCGGGGCAAAGATAGTCTTCGTTGATATTGACCCACAAAGCTATAACATTGATGTCTCACAGATTGAAGACAGGATAACTGAAAGAACAAGAGCGATACTTCCAGTTCATTTGTTTGGACAGCCTGCCGATATGGAGCCAATGGTGAAAATAGCGAAAAAGTATGATTTGAAAGTTATTGAGGACAGCTGCCAGGCCCATGGCGCAGAGTACAAAGGTAAGAAGGCAGGATCTATTGGGGACGCCGGCTGTTTTAGCTTTTATCCAAGCAAGAACTTAGGGGCATTTGGGGATGGTGGAATGGTGGTTACTAGTGATGAAGGGATTGCTCAAAGGATAGGAATGCTCAGAGACCACGGGCAGACCAAGAAGTACGAACATTTAGTCGAAGGTACTAATAGTAGGCTTGACGAGATACAGGCGGCCATCCTGGGGGTGAGACTAAAAGGGTTAGAGGAATGGAATGGACTGCGGCGAAGAAATGCTGCGATTTATGATGACCTACTGCAGGATGTGCATGAGGTGGTTAGGCCTTTAGAGGCAGAATGGGCCAAGCATGTCTATCATTTATACGTGATTAGGACACCCAGGAGGGATGTACTGCAAGAATGGCTTACATCAGAAGGTATAGGTACGGGACTTCATTATCCTGTACCTCTTCATCTACAGGAGGCGTACCAATATCTAGGATATAGAGAAGGTGATTTTCCGGTGGCGGAAGAGTGCGCTAAGCAGATTCTTTCTCTGCCAATGTTTCCGGAATTGACCCGGGAAGAGATTGCAGAGGTCGCCCTTGAGGTGAAGGCATTCTTTACCAGGCGTCAAGACTATAGTTTGAGTATTGCAGTGGTAGGAGGTGGATAACGGTATGAAAAAGATCAAGGTTGCCGTCATTGGCTGTGGTTACTGGGGTCCGAACTTGATTCGGAGTTTCATTCAGATTCCTGAAAGTGAGCTGAAGTACTGCTGTGACCTGGACCAAGGAAGACTGAAATATGTTAAGAGTCTTTACCCTGAGCCTAGGGTTACACAGAATTACCAGGAGATTCTTGATGACCCCGCGGTGGAAGCGGTGGCTATCGCTACTCCTGTGCGTACCCATTTTAAGCTGGCAAAGGAAGTACTGGAGGCCGGAAAACATGTTTTTGTGGAGAAGCCTTTGACTAAGACCAGCCAGCAAGCCCGGGAACTCATCAGGTTTGCTAAGAAAAGAGACAAAGTGCTAATGGTGGGACACGTTTTCTTGTATACGGCGGCGGTGAACAAGCTAAGGGAGCTGATCGGATCGGGTGAACTGGGAGACATTCTTTATATCTCCTCTCAGAGACGGAATTTAGGGCTCTTTCAGGACGACGTAAATGTCGTCTGGGATCTTGGAACTCATGATCTTTCGATAATTCTGTATCTTCTAAATGGTAGTGTAAGAGAAAAGAATTGTGAAATCGTAGCTACTGGTCAGAGTCACTTTCTCTCGGACAACGAAGACGTCGCTTTCGTCACTTTGAGTTTCTCTGACAAAGTAGTAGCCAATATGCACCTTAGCTGGCTTGATCCCTGTAAGATCAGAAATATGACCGTGGTGGGCAGCAAGAAAATGGTCGTTTACGACGATGTAGAAGCTTTGGAGAAGATTAGAATCTACGATAAGGGGGTTTTAGTTCCTAATTCCCACAACAGCTTTGGCGAGTTTCAACTTTCGTACAGATATGGGGATATTGTCATTCCTCGTTTGAAACCGGCAGAACCTCTGAAGGTAGAATTGACACATTTCTTGAGGTGCATCAAAGAAAGTAGAAAACCCCTTAGTGATGGTGAGAATGGCTATCAAGTGGTGAAGATAATAGAGAAGATAAATGAGTCTCTGAAGAACGGGGGAAAGACGGGAAGGATAAATCTATGAGTCCGGATTCGGCAATATCAAGGGAGAGGGTTGTCGTGGGAAATGGCTGTGAAATTGACGAAGGAGTATTGGTGGGATACCCAACTGACAGGCTTCTCCAATCCGAGAGACTGATCATAGGCAGGAATGCTAGGATCAGAAGTGGATCGGTCATTTACTGTGGCTCAAGAATAGGAGACAATCTACAGACGGGGCACAATGTGCTCATCAGGGAGGAAAACGCCATCGGTGAGAGTTTCAGGATCTGGAACAATTCGGTGGTGGACTATGGATGTACCATCGGCAACAATGTAAAGATACACTGCGGTGTCTACGTTGCTCAATACACGATGATTGAGGACGATGTTTTCATGGCACCGGGTGTCGTCGTTGCTAATGACATCCATCCCGGCTGCAGGCATTCCACCCGATGTATGAAGGGACCGACTATTAGAAAAGGTGCACAGATTGGAGTCAATGTTACCCTGCTTCCCTTTATCACCGTCGGGGAAGGTTCTCTGGTTGGAGGAGGAAGCGTGGTAACCAAAGACGTCCCTCCCCGATCAGTTGTCTACGGAAACCCGGCCCGAGTGGCAAAAAATATTGATGATGTCAGGTGCATCAATGGACTAACGGATAACCCTTACGGAGGCCATCCGGTCCTCGGGCCTCGAAGCTCAACCAGGTAGGGTCTCAACTTTTTCCCTTTCAGGAAGTAACCAAATGGGGTATTACAACGATGATGGATTTGAACAATGAGATATGAGAATAATCCTGGTGTAATCCACTTGGGGGAAATAGGACCCACCGAAATGAAGGCAAACGCAATGAAATCGAGCGAGCTTTCTGCGAGAGCGAAAGCCTTCCTTCTCAAGCGAGTCCTGGATCTTATACTGGCTTCTCTAATACTCATCGTCTTTTCTCCCTTACTGCTTCTAGTCATGCTGGCCATAAAGATTGGCAGCCCGGGACCGGTTTTCTACAAGCAGATGAGATTGGGAAAAAGGGGGAAGCTTTTTAGATTTCACAAATTTAGATCGATGAACATTAACGGAGATGATGTTCAGCACCGATCATATGTTAAGAGCTTAATTAAGGTGGGGCGGGCATATGAAGTTGATGAGAATGGCAAGCCCCGTTTTAAGATTCGCGATGATGGGAGGGTCACCAGGGTGGGTAGGCTCATTAGAAAATACAATGTGGATGAGTTCCCTCAATTGCTTAATGTCTTGAGAGGTGAGATGAGCCTGGTAGGGCCAAGACCACCCTTACCACAGGAATACGAGGACTATAGCGATTGGCACAGAAAAAGGTTGGATGGAATTCCTGGAATTACGGGCCTCTGGCAGGTGAGTGGCAAAAACAGGGTTCCTTTTGAAGAGATGGTTAGATTGGATATCCAATACCTTGAGAACTGGTCACTCTGGCTGGATATCAAGATAATATTGAGGACCATGCCGGTAATCCTCAAAGGTGAAGACTGTTGAAAATCTGGATTATCCCCAGAGATGAGTCTGCTGCGAGGGGTACAGACTATCCAAATACCGGCCAAGAAATTCCTGAAGTTTAGAGCCGGCAAGGGTTCGAGAGAGAGAATGAAGTGAGAGGAGCTAAGGAAAATGAGGAAAAAGACTGTAGGGTTTTTGATTGCTGGAGTTTTGGTTTTGGCGTTTGGTATTGCTTCAACACCAGCCAGGGCTGAGTTGAGCCTAAAAATTCTGGGAGGTCAGTACAGCCCTCATTTGCGAGAGATGAATGAAGATTTTGATGAGCACTGGAACAATGAGTGGGGTACAGATTTCGAATTTGAAGGGGGAGCGATCTATGGCTTGGCACTGGAATACGGTGTCGGTCCTCGGTTTGAGATCAGGCTGGAGGGTTATAGTCTCGAGTCCAAAACAGGCGAGGCATACCATAATTCTTGGGAGAGCTCGCAGGGTTTCTGGGAGCATTATCACATTGATGACTTTGAGTTGACCGTTACACCCGTGATCTTCTCGGGAATCTACAAATTTTCTCCCCTTTACATAGGAATAGGAATAGGTTCATTTTCCACGAAGCTTCAATGGGTCGGGGAATACGATGAATATTTGAACGGATCTTTGTTCGACTCGTACTCTTCGGGTATGACTGATAGGGATAGCCCGGCCGGTGTGGTGCTTCTGGCGGGATTCGGCTCTCGGGGCAAGCGAGTTTCCTTAAATCTCGAGGCGCGCTACGTTACACGCGCGAAGGCCAAACTCGAAGTGGACTGGTGGGAGACTTGGGATACCGAAGCTGACCTTAGTGGCCTACAACTTAGTCTCCTGGCGGGGATTACCTTTACATAACGCTTTTTTGGATACCTGCTCCCCCCATCCTTTCTCGAGGACTTGGGAGGATTTTGAAGAGCCCGTCGACGAGATAGGGTAGATTCATGGGGAGATAGGTCAGAAGTAGTAAGGAGGTGGATCATTGTCCTGAGGCCAACGACGTCGATAGGACCACCCGATAGACACGCTCGCATGTTTCCAAACCCCGAGATGGGCAAAATCAAGTAACCTTCCAAAAAGAAAGAGGCAAAAGTTATTGACCGCACAACTTTTCGCAAATCAAAAAAACAGGTGGCAATTGCAGGGAACGCTGTAGTTTATAGTCTTTCTATGGCTCCTAGGCGGCACCTTTCCAACGTGCAGCTGAGCCAGCGATAAGGGCGCTCTACTTTCCATCTTGCTTGAAATGACCAGGCATAGATAGGTTTGGCGGGGTGTTGAAACGCTTCTCCGGTTTTCGACAAACACCCAAAGCGGGCCGAAATAACTGGATTGAATCTTTCTCGTCAAGATGGAGCAGAAATTATGTTCATGGATTTTGACGTTCTCTTTTGGTTTCTCTTTGGCTCTAGGGTGCCAACTAGCAAGACGCCCAGAAGCGATCAGGCTCAAAGCTAAACGTAATGAAGTGTGAGAAGTACCAGGTTTCGACCTTGTACATACCCGGGATACTTTATCAGGTGTCTTTCCGAGGCGGCATAGCCAAGTGGGAAGGCGAAGGACTGCAGATCCTTTATCCCTGGTTCGAATCCAGGTGCCGCCTCCAGACCATTTAGTGAACATCGTACAAAATGCTGAAAGTAGCTAATGATACGCAGAATCCGATTTGCAGGAAACCCCCATCTTGGTTTGGACGTCTGGAAGCCTGGAGTCGGTTAACAATTGACTATACGTCGTATCATAGCACTTACTACAAGCTCTTACCATGAAGCAAATAGCCCGAGCTTTGTAACTGGTCATTATACAAGGATGGGGTTGGCCTGACGTAGCTCAGCCTTGCGGTCTTATTGGTTGTTCCTGACTGTAATGATTTCCCGGGGTGGCCCCCAGCTGTTTACTATTGATATGCCCAGGCGGCCTCAGTATGATCTGCGAGCGCAAAGAAACTTCTGAGCCCCGGCGCTCCCCTGGGGGAAGAGGACCAGAGGGATTGAAATATCATTGCTCCCCAGGGGGTTCCTTACCCAGGTATCCCTGGGCACTGTAGTAATCCGGTTGCGGACAGATTGAATGTACATCCTAACACGGTAGCGGACTATCTAAAGGCAGGCATTCCCCCAGCAGTAAAGCTTGGCAGAGTTTGGAAAGTAGACGAAGAAGATCTTGAGGAATTTATGAGAGCAAGGAGAACAAGGAAAAATGCTATACGTAAGGAGGACCAAAAAGAATGGAACTGGAAGAGATTTCGATTGACCGAATTAGGCCAAGACTCCAATCAGCCAAGAAAACTTGTTGATAGGTCCACGTTGTTGTTTTATGTGCCCATCACCACGGTGGTTGCGGTGTTATCGTTTGTACAAAGCACTTTAAGGAAGTACAACCAGAAGAGGTGTCTTTGACAAAACAGCGAGAGGAAATGAGATAGATATGATAAGACATGCTAATCACAAAGACTTGAAAGCTATCGCTAAAATACATAAAGAGAGTTATCCAGAGGATCATTTTTTGAACGAATTAAGTCTTGATTTAATTGCGAATTACTATGGAAGTTTTCTAAAATATCGTGCCATTTTTTTGGTTTGTGGCACAGGCGGAAGAATTTATGGATTTCTTCTTGGAGGGGAAGGAGGTATTCTGAACAAGGCAAGAAATGATTTCATAAAACAAAACAAATGCAGGCTGACATTATATGTTATCGCGAGATTCTTTTCTATGAAGTTCATGAGGGGGTTTTTACCAAGAATTGTAGATTTGGCACAGAACAGGCTTCGTAAACAGCTAGACAAAAGAGACTTGCCTAGGTCTAGAGTATCTTGTCATGGGCTGATTTCTATTGCTGTTGCTAACGAGATGAAAGGAAAGGATCTTGGAAAAGTCCTTCTGGACAAGTTCGAAGATGAACTACGAAAATTGGGAGTTGAAAAATGTGTAGTTTCTGTAAGAAAAAACAATTTTCGGGCTATTAAATTCTACCGTAAGAGCGGTTTTTGCCTGCAGAAAGAAACTGCTGCCGACATACGCATGTACAAAACCTTTTCATTATAGAAAACTCCAGCTATGGGTTTGGCTGTCACGTGGTCCTAATCACAAGGGCGCCAGAGAAGCCCACTCCTGCCAACCAAAACCAAGTCAGTGGTGTCAGAAAAGATGGCATCTCCGTAGCGGATCACTCACTGCTATCCTACGAACACGACCGTCTCAGGAATTTCTTTGTACCTCATCATTGGGCGTCGGCCCGAGGATCAACCCTTTTGTCTTTCTAGAAGGTATGTCGCTCCCCGCAACAACCCCCAGAACGTATAAGACTCGGTACTGAGAATGTGAAGACCCAGCTCCGCCTAAATCTTGTTAACTGGTGGGTCTTTCAGTTTTAACTTCCCTCGAGTCGCCAATTAGAGCAAGCCTATCTGAGAAGGTGTCCAGTTGGCGGTCTGCTCTATCGAAACTACCCTTGGCGTGACCAAGATGACCGCCCAGCTTCCTAAATTCTTCTTCAAACTTTTTGAATTCCCTGTTCAGTCTGGTGAAGCCTTCTACTATCTTTTTAACATTCCTTTCGAACTCTCTTAGATATGGTTTTTTCTTGTCTTGCGAAGCTTCGATGTACCTTTGGAAACTCTCCAAGGGAAACTTGGAATCAATGGGGACTATCTTATCCCCAGTTCTTACAATGGCATCGACAACAGCGCCCTCGGCTACGAGCCACCTGCTCCCCAGGCTATTATTGCGTGTCAGCTAAATTTTAAAAGTGGACTATTTAAAGTTTAAAACCGGACTAGACTCAGATCAGAGTTTTTAACCTGATATACATCAGTAAGTATATCCTTGTACCAGATTCTAACTTCTGCCATGCCTGTTTTCTCATCCGAGGCAATGCGAAGCTCAACCTCTTGTCGTAAGGGAGCCTTATGCACCCGGAATTTGAGGTTATCTATAGAAATTTTATGGTATGGATCTACCTTTCTTTTTACTCTTAGACAGAAAATATCTTTTACTGACTCATACGGAGAAGGTATCATAAATTCTCTGAACAGGGACTTCTTCTCCTTCACTGCTCTTTCAAATCTTATGATAGGGATCTCTCCGGTAGTTGAGTGAACCTGGCAGAAGCTCTATCTCGTTACCTCACTTTCCAGGACCTTTTCTGCTTCCTCAATGGTTCTTATCTCTTCTCTTACACACCCTCTTACTATCCTGTCCTGCTGCCAGCGGTAAGGACGCTCTATTTTACCTCGTTGCCTCAAGGTGACAAGGCATAGATTGGTTTAACTTTACACTCATCGATAACCATTTTCCACTTACGTATCTACTCCATCAGTTAAAAGGTAATGATGTCTCCAAAGGCTATCTCTTCCCTGAACAAATCGAAAGATTGAGTGAGAATCCACATAGTAGGAGAAAGGCACTCCCCAGGTTAAGAAAACATCTTGAAGAGCGAAGATATGATGCCAGGAGGTTTCTTTTTCCACGAGCCTCGCATAGAGAAGGAGTCTGCTGTAATCATCCAAACTGGTGATGAGATACCACTTTTTATCAGCATAGGGAGAGAACTTATGATGAGAGGAATCGTGCTGGATAAGTTCTCCAATGTAGTTAGTAAGAACTTCTCGGTCGTGGAGTTTTTTCTTTCTGTGCCGTGATGTATAGAAACCCTCCTTTGGAGTGAACCCCTGAAACTGGACAAAAGTGTTTAGAGTCGTTAGGGTGTCTGACAGGACCGACAAATCCCTGAAGGGATTGAAGGGAGCCTGTCAATGAGAAAGACAAGAACCTTTACTGCTCAGTTCAAACGAGAAGTTGTTGAAGAGCTGCTCAGTGGAACGACCGGACCCGCTCAGCTTTGTAGGAGATACAGTCTCTCCTCAGGCCTTTTGTATAACTGGAAAAGGCAGTATGCAAGAGGTAAATTGAATAATGAACCCACTCAGCAAGAGGCTCTGTTCGATAGAATCAACAAACTGGAACAGATGCTCGGGAAATTGACTCTGGAGAATGAGTTTTTAAAAAAAGCCTTGCAGAACGCCCTCAAGGAACAAGAGAAAAAAGAGAATTCATTGCCGCGCACAAGGAACTTATCGAAAGTGTCGGAAGAGGGTGTGAACTGATGAATATTCCCTGCAGTAGCTTTTACTATAGGTGTAAGGAAAAATCCTTGGAGCAGTTTAAATTGGAGGCGGATCTGCAGGATGAAATGGAGAGAATCTGCCTGGAGTTTCCTCGGTATGGATACAGGAGAGTGACTAAACAGCTCCAACGACAAGGCTGGACAGTGAACCATAAGAGGGTTTTGAGGATGATGCGGGAAAATGATCTTATCTGCCGGGTAAGAAGACGAGGGGTGAGGACTACTGACAGCGATCATTCCTATTCTGTATTTCCCAATCTCATCAAGGATCTCTTCATCGTCTCAGTGAACGAGGTCTGGGTCTCTGATATTACCTACATTCGTATTTCAACGGCATTTGTCTATTTGGCCGTCATTCTAGATCTTTATTCCCGAAAGGTCATTGGATATTATCTATCACGCCATATCGATACCAACCTCGCCCTTTCAGCTTTGCGCATGGCTATAAGGGGCAGAAACCCTGCTCCCGGCTGTATTCACCACTCCGATCAAGGTGTCCAGTATGCTTCCTCTGAATACGTCAAAGAGCTACAAAGATATGGATTTCAAATCAGTATGGCTAGGAAAGGCGATCCCTATGAGAATGCTGTGTGTGAGAGCTTCATCAAAACCCTGAAGGATGAGGAAGTCTATCTCTGGGAGTATAAGAGTATCGAGGATGCTGGGCAAAGAATCACCCATTTTATTAGCGATGTGTATAATGAGAAACGACTCCATTCATCATTGGGCTATTGCCCACCAAACGAGTTCGAGGAATTGCTTATGGAAAATCAAAAGTTAACTGTAGCCTGTCAGATCACTCTAACCTAATTTGTCCAACTAGAGGGGTGCAGTCCATTTTTTTTGCTCTTTTGATTATGGTGGGAAGAGATACCTTCTGTCCATAGCTCTGGTAGATCTGATCTTTGATGTAGCTGTAGTTGTAGAAGGTAATGGGAATTTCCTTATCTTCAATTAGCTTCTTTTCCTTTTCTAGCTCATTGATAATGTTTTTCTCTATTTTCTCGCTTATTCTTCTAGTTGCGCTCTTTCTTTTATACTGGATGGAGAAATTGTCAGGATCTTCTGTATACTGTTTAAGCACCTCAAAGAACCTACTTCTCTTAACTTTCAATATCTCCAGAATGTAGATAAGGTCTACTTTTTCATCCAGATACTTGTCCAGGAGCATCTTTACCTGTTCATCAGAGAATCTTTTGTGTAGTTGCTTAGCCATAACTCATCCTCCTCTCCTATACTATTTCTTGAGAAGGATATTATGGCACGGTTTCTATTCTGACAAAGAAGTCCACTTTTAAACTTTAAACCATTCAAAAATAGTCCGCTTTTAAATCTTAATTGACAGAGGCTATTATTGCGTTGACTCTAACTTAACAAGTGGTACAATAAAGGGGGGAGGTCAGGTGGAATGATGATGAGGTGATGAGGCTGCTGAAGCTGATTCTGAAAGCTGGTGGGAAGCGGGGAGTTGCACAAGGTGGAGTAAAACCTGGTTTTATGAAACCCTGGGGCTATATAGCGATTGCAGGGTTAGATATTATTGGGCTTGAAAGCTCTGCCGGCTGATACGTCACATAAACCTTGGGGTGAAGTTAACGAAAAAGCGCAATGCGGGAAATCCGCATGTTGCGTTTGACGTGGCGGGAACTGGAAACGTAGCCATAGTGGAGAATGTGAACCCAACAGGCAATCGAAAGAGCCTGCTTGGAAGCCCTTGACCTAAAGTGTGCGCGCCAGTTCTCGACCCTACCTGTGAGGGACTGACAATCACTAGGAGGATTGAAAATGTCCACTCGACATGAATTTTGGAAAGAGGTTGCAAAAAACATGAAGAAAGCAAGATCTAAGAAACTCTACCTTATTCTAGGTAGCCTATCAATAGTGGGCTTGTCAATAGTGATTGTTTCTGCGTTGAGTCTCACTACCGTAGGTTATGCAAACCCGGCCGGCATTAGACGCGTTTGGGCGGTTGATGATGGAGAGAGGATCAAAAGAGATGATGTTAATCATCCCTTGGCAAGTAGTCCAGATAATCCTGTCTGGGATGGGGACACTATTCATCTTTTCGGCGCCAAGAATGAGATCGTTGCCTTTCAGCTTATCATTGAGAGTGATAATTCAGGAGTCAATGATGTCGATGTCACTCTGGACAGCCTTACAAGTGGTTCCTACACCGTTAAAAACACCGGTTCATCAGACCCTTTTGATTATGTCGGAAAGCGGATCGAACTCTTTACCGAGCACTACTTAAATATTGAAAATCGAACAGGGACCCACGGGAAGTGGTGGCCGAACGCAAAACCTAAGGATGTCCGTGGGGATGAGTACCTGGGTTGGATACCGGATGCACTGATTCCTTTTGAAGCCCCATCTGGACTAGGAGGAGCACCTTTTGATATTGAAGCAAACAACAATCAAGGAGTATGGGTGGATATCTACATTCCCCGTGATGCTCCAGCGGATAGTTATACCGGTTCGCTGAGGCTGAGTGTCAATTCGAGGATAACCCACGATATTCCTGTATCCTTGCAGGTATATAACTTCGCCCTTCCTGATGTAACACATTTTAAGAACTTCTTCTATGGAACACGGCGTGGAATTACCCAAAAGCATGATGTTACTTACCCAAATTCGCAATACTACGAAATCGAAGGCCGCTATCACCAGATGGCACATCGGCATCGGTTTGACCTGAGCTTCAATGGGGACCTTGATCATATGAAGAATCACTACAAAAGATATATCACCGGAGAATACTACACAAAAGAGCACCGATATGAAGGACCAGGAGAAAACGTGGGCCACGGCACCTACTCTATTGGTACGTATGATCAAGATGGCTCAAGCAATTCGGGACGGGCTTCCGGATTCCAGCCGAATAATGAGCAAGGCTGGCGAGCAGCTTCCGATGCCTGGGCTACCTGGTTTAGTCAAAACGCGCCCCATGTCGAAATCTTCAAATACATGAGGGATGAGGTATATCAACAAGAGTCTAAAGACGAGTGGGATAACGCGGTTAACAAGATAACAATAAAGTGTGATTGGATACATAATAACCCAGGGCCAGGTAAAGAGTTATTGACGCTCGCCACCACGCAAGGTGTAGCTGGCAGACCGCGAACAGACTTCGAAGGGTACATAGATTTTTGGCAAACAAACGCTCAAGCTGGCTACGAGCAGGATGGTATAGTTCTTGGCTATGTAGTCAATGCAGCACGTGAACTTCAGTCCAAGGGGAATAAAGTTGGTTTCTACAACGGTAGCCGTCCTTCCTATGGTACAGATGTTATCGACACGGACGCGATTGATTTTCGTGTAATTCCTTGGATAAGCTGGAAGTACGACGTAGATCAGTACTTTCTCTGGCATGTGGACTACTTTTACCAAGGCAGTAGACACATCAATCCATTCAAGGACAACTATCGAGTGTACGATGGCATATACGCATATGGCAGCGGAACCTTTTTCTACCCGGGTGAGGACAAAGAATTTCCGCAGGATGACAGGGGCCTTTGTGGCCCGATTGCCTCGATTAGAATGAAGAACTGGCGAAGAGGCCAGCAGGACTATGAGTATCTGCGGCTGGCCAAGCGGGCGGGCTTGCACTCTGAAATTCAAGGTATTGTCAATGCGGTGGTTCCGAAGGCACTGAGTGAGTGTGACTCTCAGAATGCCCCGGCACCTTGGGCCGTACGCGGCTATATCTATGAACAGCAAAGAAAGCGGTTAGCTCAGCTCATAGGAGGAATTCCTAAACCAACATGTACAGATGATGATGATGGCTATTAGATTCGTAGAGCTTCATAGGATATTAGAAGATACGGGCTCTATTTCTCTTCACTCTGACCCTGGCGCGAGCAATTTTCAAAGTTAGTTATGAATGGGGTCTTTGGCCATAAGAATTTTGGAAATGGAATGATGTGGAATTATCATAAAGGGGTTTCAAATAGAAGTTAGCATTGCCAAAGGGTCATGAAACAGTCTTGGTTATGCTCGCCAAGGGCAAACTTGAAGTGAACTGTCATACTTGGGATACCGAAGCTGACTTTGGTGGCTTGCAGCTTGGTGTCCTGGTGGGAGTTACATTCACGTAATGCTTTCTTGGATATCTGCCACACACATCTTTTCTAGAGGATTTGGGAGGATTTTGAAAAGCCCATTGATAAGGTAGACAAGACTTATGGGGAAATAACCCAAAGGTAGTGAGGAGGGGAGTCATTGGCCCCAAGCCCCTGAGGTTAATACGCAGACTTAGCAGACAGGACAGCATATTTCCAAACCCTGGGATAGGCAAAATTAAGCAATCTTCTAATTCTACCTAAATCTTGTTAACTGGTGGGCCTTCCAGCTTTAACTTCCCTCGAGTCGCCAATTAGAGCAAGCCTATCTGAGAAGGTGTCCAGTTGTCGATCTGCTCTGTCGAAACTGCCCTTGGCGTGACCAAGATGACCGCCCAGCTTCCTGAATTCTTCTTCAAACTTTTTGAATTCCGTATTCAGTCTGGCGAAGTCTTCTACTATCTTTCTAACATTCCTCTCGAACTGCATCCCCCGCAGACCGATATATATAACTCTTAGATATGCATAGATACTGTTCGGAGAGACCGGCACTACTTTCTTTTCTAGGGCATAATCCGAGATACTGCTGCTATTGATCCCTAAGTCTTCCTTGAGAATCGTTTGGTAGTAAACATTCTCCGAAGCAATGTACATAAGAGCGAAGTCATACGTTCCTTCATCCTCGAGAATATACTTAGCGGAGATGTCATCAATCTTGGCTTTAACATTCCTTTCGAACTCTCTTAGATATGGTTTTTTCTTGCCTTCTGAAGCTTCGATGTACCTTTGGAAGCTCTCCAAGGGAAACTTGGAATCAATCGGAATTATCTTATCCCCAGTTCTTACAACGGCATCGACAACAGCGCCATTCTTGAACCGGTATTTCTCTTCGAAGTTTTCTTTGGGAAGCAGTTGCGCTAGTATGTGTCCCAGTGTTAACTCACCGAAGCCACCTCTGATCTGGGGCGGCTTGAGAAGATCCTGAAGACTTGAGATGTCCTTTCCGATGTCCAACATCTGCTTATTTGTCTCTTCTAAGCTTCCAAGGACCTTTTTGATGTCACCGATTACCTTGAGAGAGCTTTCAAACTTTTCACCAACTGCCCTGCTCCCTTGGTCAACACTCTTTCTCACCTGTTCCTCGATTTCGCCAATTCGCTCCTGGAGAAGTGCGAATGATTGTGTATAGTCTTTGCTCTTCTTTGTCAGGAACAGCAGGATTAGGACGACAACAACTATGCTTAGTAAAACTGTAACGATCATAAGACCTGTCATTTAGCTACCTCCATTTACACGTTGGGCATTCTGCACAGCTCAGGTATATCCGAGTGTGGGGGATGTCCATTTTATCCAAGCCACCGCTTATCCCAAAACCCCCTAATTTCATCATCTGTACACAAACTAAGATAAACTTTAGTGGCTGTCAACCCTTCACCTGCAAAACTTCCCGAAAGGCACAATTGTGCGTGCCTCTTTTAAGAGAGGCTCTTTTTGACATGACCCACTTTTGCACTAACATAGAGGAGCCTTCTTTGTTTCTGCTCATCAACAGCACAAGAACCCCCAAGTCCATTTTTGCTGGTCATTTGACGCAGGGTCATAGAAGTATATAATATATATTTCTCCTTTAATGTCAGCTTTCGGTTGACATATGTGTCGTATCATGTATAGTACACTAGATACCAGCAAGAATTTTGTCGCCTTCTATGTAAATTCACGCCCCGTTGCCCGAAATGGTGATACTCGGACAGAATTTTGAAACCAGTCGGAGGGAAAGAATTGGTCTTTTTATGCAGTACTGCGCTAATAATAACTCCTCTTCTCCGACCACCATCTTTCTAATGTGGGATTTCACCCTCGAACGTATCTCAAAGTATCCCTAGAGGTTTCTAGGAAACTCTTATTATATGAATACGTTGGAGTTTTGGTTGCCAACTATGCAGAAGTTTGACCTAGAGATTGTCGCTAAAGGCTGGGAGAAGAGAGAGCGAGAGGAAAGAAGGAAACGTTAGCATCTTTGGAAATCATAACATTGAAAGGAGGGCAAAATGAAGTTGGTGGTAAATGCTAAAAGCTCCCAATTGGGGGGGGGGAGTTAGGGAAGAGTTTTCCTGATATGGAGATCGTGATCAATATTAAGGAAGAGGAATCTGAGGAAAAAACTCTAAACTATCAGCACCTCACTACAGAGCACCTTGAGCAGTTAGATAAAGAGGCGAAGGAATAGTAACAGGAAAAACATCCAACATTAACCTTGGCTTAGGGCCAGCATCTTGGTTGCTGCTGGCGATTGTTTGTTTTGTGTCCATCCTTCCTACCTTTCTTGGCTGGGCGCTGGCTGTGTATTTAGATGCCGGTGTAGTCAAAAGTAAGAAACAGGAGTGAACCATAGAACATACTACCCCTCCGCAAAGGCAAAAATGCGAGAGTAAAATGCTGACAAATAAAGACTTTCAGAAGCCAAATATTAGGGTTTGAGACATACTTGAACACCGGACATAACCTACGTGGGGCCAAAGATATTCCAAAACAATCCGCTAACAGTGCGGGTTTCAGAAAGCAAAAAGTGGCAGTCTCAGAGGTAAGATTAACTCCAAAGAAATCAGTTGGAGGGGAGCAGTACCTTGGGGCCGAGCAGATAAACAAGTAAACCTCATACGCAGGATACAGCAAAATTTGAAACCCTGGGGTCCACAAGATCGCGGAATTCCTATCAACCATATTATTGGGGGTAATTAGGTATGTTTGGTCGTAAGGAGAAGTTAGAAACTGAAAGTATTATAGGGAAGGAGACAGAGTTTAAGGGAACCGTGAAGGATAAGGAAAGCATTCATATTGACGGGAAAGTTGAAGGGAAGATTCAATCCGAAGGTGATGTCATCGTGGGGGAGGATGCTATTGTAAGAGCGAATATTCAAGCCAAATCGATAAGTATTAGGGGTAAAGTTGTAGGAAACGTTACTTGCCAGGGAAAAGTAGAGCTTTTTCCCTCAGGAAGCTTAAAGGGGAACATAAAGGCTTCAGATTTAACCATTCCAGAAGGGGCTTTTTTCGATGGAAAATGCAAGATGATTGCTTCCTCAAAAAGTGAAATATCCTCTCCTGATTAGTACTGCACTTTAGGTAAGGAGAATGCAAAATGATAATGTCCGCTTGAGGAGATAGCCCAATGCGGAGGAGGGGAGGCAGGAAACGTAGGCCGACGAGAGAGCAAATACACATGACAGATAGGATATGTCATATTTTCAAAACTTAAGGTAATTCACCAAGGTAAAGACTATACACCAGCGAGGAGGTCAAGATTATGACGAAGATAGAGGATTCTAGAAGGACAAAAGTAAGAGCTTTTGTAACACTCTGTAAGACGCTAAGAACGTGCCCAAGCCGAGGTCAAGGAAAGATGTAGGAGAAGCACTAGGGTAAGAATTAACGGAACGGCAAGAAAAGGAACCCTTTTCTACTTTTTTCTTTTGCCTACCCGTAGAAACATCTCTTCAACCACCCCACAGTAGCTTTGCCCTCCCAAAAATGATCAGCTTCTTCAGTGATATCATTGAAGAATCGATTCATGGAAAAGTATGACCTTTAAAGGGTAACGAGGCTTTTTTTGTTAGCGACAGAAGGGAAGAAGTATCGCCTGCTACTGTAAACAGGCAACTATCTGGTTTGAGGAACACGTATAATGGGGCGATAGAGTGGGGGATGGCTCTAGTGGCTCGATGTTGACTTCCGACGGATAATCATTAGAATACTCAAAACCAAAAGGCAAGAGAAAAGGGAGACAACGAAGAAATCGCCATTTGGTGAAAGCCTTATAGAGAAACATTTTGAGATAACCGAGCCGTTGGCTCAGTCGGTAGAGCATCGGCCTTTTAAGCCGAACAGGGGCAATTGTAAGAAACAGGCCTAGCGCACAAAACAGGCGTTGGGCCTGTTTTTCATTAGTTTTTCTTTCCTCACCAATTTGTACCAATTTATACCATTTTGTATGTCAGATGGACACTATTTGGACACCAAAATCTAGTTCCTTTTCTTCCCGTCATAGTGACCCAAGAAGCGGAATTTCTATCGGCCATAGAGACTTAGAGGGATTATTGCAAGAAAACATTTGTTATAGCGCTCTGACAAAACATTTTTTTGTACTAATGTGTACATAAATATGTCCGAAATATCTTAGAAACAAATAGAATATATGATAAATTCCGGGGAAGCTTTCAAAATAGAATGGAAAGAGAATATGATGCACTGATGAGTGCCTCAAGATTAGTAACCAAATAAAAAGGAGGTCTAAATTCAGGGTAAAGAACCTACTACCTAAATAGTTGTAATAGTAGTGCACACAGTGCGTCCCGCTTGGTCACTGATTCCTCTAAGTGTAGCCAGAGAAGTTCGCTGATAACCAATTGTACGGTTGAAACTGGCCGAAAAGTCCAAAACACGCTTACCCCAAATTACCAAACTGATGTTCCGAATGAGAGCCAATGTGCCCTGTAACAGGACAAGCCAAGGTGTGAAAGAAAAACTCTCCAGAGTCCAATCTTAACCTTGTAGCTGCAGAGCTGTGACCGTCAAAGATATCTTCCCAGAGGTAGATTAAAACTTAGGATTTTCCCTAAGCTGTGAAGGGAGGCAAGGTCCTAACCTTAAGCGATTGGTTCCCGAAGGGTTGGGAGAAGCCAACGGGAAAACCGGCCACTCACATAAGTGGTCGGTTTTTTTGTTAAACCTCGAGGGATGCGCAATTTCAATCAACAGGCTCGTTTCCCTCTTGAGAAGACTGAAAAGAGGTAACTACGGGGAATAATCTGGAAAGAGGGTAAGGCTCTTTACGACTGGCAGATGACCCTGGCTTAAGGAAAGTCGCCAAGCAATTAAGAGTTTTGGGCCAGAAGAATTTCACGCAGTGTTTCATATATTCAGAAAGACAGAGAAAGAGTATGGCATGGGGGAGCTGATGCCGCCAAACCAGAGGCTGTGTTAGCTTCCGAAACTCTGCGCAGGTGTATGTTTCAAAATGCGATTTTAGGAAATGTGAGTTCCAGGGGGAAAAGTCCTGATAGAGGAGCACTAGCTTATGTATTCTCAATCGTGCATGTGCCTTTGAAAGAGTGTTAAAGGTTACCCGTGGGCTTTTCTCCCGGTGCAAGGCGTGAACTTTTTCAAGGTGGGAAAGAGCAGCGAGTGCCGGGAGACCTACTAAGAAAAAAAAGTACACAAGACAGACAGAATAGACTATATCTTCAAAACTGGGAACGCTGAGCAAAGTAAAGAGCTTAGATCAATAGAGGTGAGAAAAGATGAAGATAGAAAGAGTGGTGCGTAGAGGACTAAATGAGGAGAAAGGTGCGATTCTTCTAATCGTTATCGTATTCATGATAGGTCTTACCATAACCGGGTTGGCGCTTCTTCATGCAACGGTGCTGGAGCACAATCTGGCGATGAGGGAAGTCTACAAAAATCAAGCATTCTATCTCGCTGATGGCGGGATAGAGCACTTGAGGCTCAAGCTCTATTCCTTCGGAGGCCATCAAGCTATCAAAGAGATGGTGACCTGCCCCCATTAATTGTACCACTTTCTAAGTTAGAGTCACGGGCATAATGACCTCGGGAGCAGGTGGTCGGTAGTTCAAGGCACTATGCGGCCTTACTTGATTGTACTCCTTCCGCCACTCCTCAATCAACACCCTCGCCTCAGTCAATGTTGTGAATATCTCTCTATTAAGCAGCTCATCTCTTAGTTTTCCATTAAACGACTCTATATATCCATTCTCCCAGGGACTTCCTGGCTCAATAAAGAGCGTATTTACTTCTAGATCGTTCAACCATCTGCGTACGGCCTTTGCAGTGAATTCCGGGCCATTATCAGAGCGAATATGTTTCGGGATACTTCTGAATACAAAAAGATGAAATAGCTGCTCAATAACATCCTCGGAAGTAATCCGCCTCTGAGTAAGAATCGTCAGGCACTCCCTGGTGTACTCGTCGATAATGGTGAGTATTCTGAAAGCTCTTCCCTCAGCTGTCCTGGCGACCATGAGATCATAGCTCCACACATGGTCCTTATGCTCAGCCCTGAGGTGAGATACAGGAGCCATCATTGAGCCATAAGCGTCCTCTCTTTGGTTGCTTCTTCGGCACCTTAAGTCCTTCCCTTCGCCAGATACGCTCTACTCATCTTGCAGTTTACTCTCCAGCCTTCCTCACCTAGAGGAGTGCTGTTATCCTGCGATACCCGTACCGCCCGTACACAGTTGCCAGCTTAACAATCTCTGCCGTGAGCGTTTCTTCTTGACTCCTCACCTTAAGGAATGTGACGCTGTGTATTCCTTGCCTGTCCCAAAACCCTGCATGCCCGTCTCTCGGAGACTGCGAGAGATGTACAAATCTTGATTACCATCTTACGTCTCTTCAGGCGGCCTCGAGGAGTTTCCCCTCACTTGCCTCCCTCAAGGATTGCATTATCTAGGGAAAGATCTGGCACTAATCTTTTGAGCCGGGTGTTCTCCTTCTTAGAGCTCTTCAGAGCCGCTTGATCTCATCGATCCTCATACCACCGTATTCTCTACGCCAACGATAATAGGTCTGTTCTGTTACCTCTATTTTCCTGGCAGCTTCACCTACCGTCGCTCCTTGGCTGAGCAAGACTTCTGCCTCCCGGAGCTTCCTAATGATTCTCTCTGGGGTGTAGCTTCTTCTGGCCATTTGCATCCCCCTTTTTCTTCGATCCTTAGTCTAACATAATAACTGGACCGATTCTAGGGGGGCAGGTCATCAACGAGAATCCTCAAAAGACGGTCATACAATTTCAGGTTCGTGGACTAACCCCAGACAAGAGATATTGGGCGTATTATTATCCCCCTGGTGGACCCCACACAGTACTCCGTGAACTGAAAATGAATAGACTCGGATCCGGGCACCTCCATGTGAATCTTCCCGGCACCATTACCCGTCCGTATTGGCTAGGTGTCTGTGACACAGATCAAAATCCGACTGCCGCTAATCAAGTTTTGGTATTACCCGGTGAGATAACATAAGAACTGGTAAGATCGCCCAGTTTGAGAGAAACACAACTACGCATGTTTGGCCACCCACCTTTGGTTGGGTGGCCAGCTCTTTCTAGTTCAACTTTTCTTTAACCCTCATCTGGTCAAATGATCCACGCACTATTTGTCGCCTTCTATCTAAAACTGTGACATTGACTAGTTTCCGGCCGACTGAAATGCCTGTTCGGTGAATATACTCAATGATTGATTGACGACATTGTGTCGTCTTTTGCTTAATGCTGACAAATCTCACAGAAAGGGCTGGATTGAACAGATGGGCAGAAGGTCGTGTTCTCGCCCCCCATCGTAACTGGCCTAGCTCCAAGGAGGGGGACGAAACAATCTACCAGGAGCTCATTTCCTATAGACTAGGGCTGGGCCAACCTCTCATCCCGCGTTGCTCTCGGCGTAAACATCCAGCCACACCTAATTCAATGCGGTGTCCTGGGTAATTCCCAGTCCCGCGCGACCCTGAGAGATGTCTTTCCGTAAAATCTTACCCGGCGATCTTCCTTGTTTTTGCTAACTTAGCCTAATGGCCCGAAGTTAATTACTGTTAACATAGCCTAATAAGCCTATGTTAACAGTAATTAACAGCACAGCCTGGAACCGTCTCTTGCTGCAGAATGATTCTCATCTCCTAAGAGGTGATTCAAGAAAAGAGAGCGCCTATCCTGGTCAGGTCTCTCACAAATAGCCTTATGATCAGGGTATGGTGCCAATCTCTTGGACAGGTAAAGGAGGAGGGGTTGACATTTCATCGATTTTCATTATAATTTAGTGTATATGGGTGAGAATTAGTTGAGATAAGGAATCCTCGATGCAAACCACCTTCAGCTTCGATGAGAAAGACAACTGGATTATGGACGAGGTAGAGGAGAAGGCATACCTTGAAAGAAAAAGTAAAAGTTCGGTGATTGTTGCTATCCTGGAGGAGTACTTTGCCGGAGGAAAGAGAATAGGAGAAATCCTCCTAAGAATAGGTTCTCTTTCCCAGGAGGAGCTTGAGAAAGGATTAGAAATTCAAGGGAAGAAAGAGGAGAGCCGACCTTTAGGAGAAATACTCATCGAAGAGGGCTTTGTCAAAGAAAGAGACTTAAGGAGGGCTCTCGCCCTTTAGAGTCGCTCAAGTACCTCTAGCGGTAAATAGATTACTGCACCCTAGTAGAAGCTTTTTGAAAACTCACTAAAGATTTCCTTCATAACCGAGAAGGGCATACTGTTCGAAAGAATAGGACGCAAAGCCACAGGCCTTGAATGGCGGCTGAGCTGCCGAAGTTGTAAGGAACGTGAGAAAACCGTTCTTTTCTTTTGAAGAGAGCGGCTTTTTTGTGATTTGTCTAAGAATTTATAGCAAAGAGAGGTATAGAATGAGTCGTAGGAAGCGAACAGAGGGTGGACTCTTGAACGGGCCAGCGAAAACGTGTGGACTTATTGACGAATGGGAGGCATCAGCAGGTACGTTGAGGGAGTCGAAGGATGAAATCCGGGAGCAATATGAATTCCTAGCCAAGGTATTAGACTCTTTCCCCCATCCGGTCTATGCCATAGATGCCCAGGACTATACCATCAAAAAGGCAAGTCCTTCCTCTCTGCTGCCTCACTCGCCAGAAGAATCAACCTGTTATGGTCTTTTTCATAAACGTAGTGAACCGTGCCGAGACCCGGGACAACCCTGTCCACTGGAAGAGGTAAAGAAAACTAAGAAAGCGGTCGTTGTAGATCACATTCATCATGATAAAGATGGTAATACCAGATACGTTGAGATTAACGCATACCCCATTCTTGATCGCCAAGGAAATGTAGCTGAAGTGATTCAATACCAATCGGACATCACGGAGCGAAAGAAGGCAGAAGAAACCGTTAAGGAGTTGGCTTATCGCGACCCCTTGACTGGACTTCCCAACCGGAGGATCTTCAGCGAGCGCCTCACCCTGGAGATAGCTCACGCATGGCGTGATCGACAAAGGCTCGCTGTTATGTTCTTGGATCTGGATCACTTCAAGGACGTTAACGACATGCTGGGACATGACATAGGAGATAAGCTCCTCCAAGCTGTTGCCATTCGCCTGAGAAGTCTTCTGCGCAGGAGCGATACCCTTGCCCGACTGGGTGGGGACGAGTTCTTACTGATACTATCAGAGCTTACTAGGGTGAAAGATGCAAACAAGATCGCCCAGAAAATCCTGGAAGCCTTTCAAGGACCTTTTCTAGTTCGCAGCTACGAAGTCTATATGGGCGCTAGCATTGGCATTGCCACCTACCCCAAGGATGGCGGAATTCCCGACATACTGATCAAAAGAGCTGACATCGCTATGTACCAGGCCAAGAAAGCCGGCCGAAACAACTACCGATCCTACAGTATGACACCGGATAGTGAACACTTGTCTGAGCGGGAAGCATCGGAGGGTAAGACCAAGCAGGTGAAAACGATGCTTCAGCAGAAGGAGGAGGAGTATCGCTCGCTGGCTGCCGATATTGGAAATGTCATATGGACGAGCGACTCTCGAGGCAACACTACCTTCATCAGTCCGAGTGTGAAAAGAGTCTACGGGTACACTCCAGAAGAAATCTATAGGCAAGGCGCTCGTCTCTGGTTTGCGAGAACCCATCCTGATGACGTTCAACAAGTGAAAGAGGCGTACAAGAGATTGTTTGAAAAAGGGGAACGGTTTAACATCCAGTACAGGATCAAGAGAAAAGATGAAAGGTGGATCTGGTTGCACCACAGGGCAGTGGCTACTTACGAGAGAGATGGTGTGCTTTATGCTGATGGGGTGCTGTCGGACATCACGGAATCCAAGAGGGGAGAGGAAACGCTGCGAAAGGCTGAAGAGATGCTCAGCGGTATTACTGAGAGAAATTTCGACGCGATATATGAGCTGGATCTGGAAGGACATGCTACCTATGTTTCTCCCGCGGTGAAGAGAATTTTGGGCTACAAGCCTGAAGAGGTTCTTGGAGAGTTCCTCCAGGACCATATACCGGAAGGGGAAATGCCCAAGGCAGCTCAAGCTCTGGCCACAGTGAAGAAGGGTCGAAACATTGAGGGTCTACAGTTGGAGGTCGTGAAGAAAGATGGGTCCCGAGCTTCAGTTGAGATCAATGCCTCCCCCATAATGAGGAATGGTGAGGTGATTGGATGCCAAGGAATCTTCAGAGATATCACCCAGCGAAAGAAGGCAGAAGAAGAACTGGAGGAATCTAGAAGCCATTTTCAATCATTATTTAACCTTATGGTAGATCCGGTGGTCATCGTTGATGGAAAAGGCAAAATCCTAGATCTCACCAATGGAGTGCAAAAGGTCACTGGATTCAAGAGAGAGGAGCTCCTCGGAAAGAATTTCATGACAACCAAAGTTGTGACGGCGAAGAGCAAAGCAATCTTGGTGAAGAATTTGGCGAAGCGGATGATGGGATTGAAAATTGCGCCTTACGAGATTGAGATACTCACCAAAGATGGAAAGAAAATGCCGATTGAGGCGAACGCTGCAAAAATCACATACCGGGGAAAACCTGCAGATATGGCAGTGTTCCGAGACATAACGGAGCGAAAGAAGGTGGAAGAGACACTGCGGGAGAGTGAGGAGAAATTCAGGAATCTATCAGAGCGCTCGCCAAACATGATTTTCATCAACAAGAAGGGCAGAGCAGTTTATGCTAATGAAAGATGCGAAGAGGCCATGGGATACAAAAGGGATGAATTCTATTCACCAGATTTCGACTTCCTCACCCTAATCGCGCCAGAATCAAAAGAACTAATAAAGTCAGCCTTCAATAGACACATGAGCGGTAAGGAGGTTAAGCCATACGAATATGCCCTTATCACCAAGGATGGCAAAAGAATTGAGGCAATAATCACGACAAAGTTGATAAGCTATGAGGGGGAGAGTGCCATCCTTGGAATAGTAACCGACATCACCGACCACAAGAAGACCAAGGAGGAACTTCAAAGCACTCTTAAGAAGCTTCGACGGGCTTTGAGGGCAACCATCCAGGCTATGGCAGTGACCGTTGAAATGAAGGATGCCTACACTGCAGGTCATCAAAGGCGTGTGACCAATCTTGCCTCTGCTATAGCTAAGGAGATGCACCTCTCAGGAGATGAGATTGATGGTATACGGATGGCTGGAAGCATTCATGATATTGGTAAGATAGGAGTGCCAGCTGAGATCTTAAACAAACCTGTTCGCTTAGCCCATATGGAGTTTGAGTTAATTAAGACTCACCCTGCCATTGGCTACAATATCTTAAAGGAGATTCAATTTCCCTGGCCTGTAGCCACGATAGTCCTTCAGCATCATGAAAGAATAGATGGGTCTGGCTATCCTGACGGTCTATCTGGTGATGATATTCTCATCGAGGCACGTATTCTAGGGGTAGCTGATGTGGTTGAGGCACTAGCCTCTCACCGGCCCTACCGACCAGCTCTCGGTATAGATAAGGCCTTAGAGGAGGTGAGAGAAAAAAGAGGCACCCTCTATGATCAGGAGGTAGTAGATACTTGCCTTAAGCTCTTCACCAAGAAAAGATTTAAGTTAGACTGAGAGACGGAGCTGGTAGCTTCACCTAGCAGGCCTAAGTCTGATTACAGCTCTTAACCTCCACCAAACTTACCTAGAGGGCTCCAAGTAGGAGAGAGTCTCTGTGTCTGCGACCGGATCGCACGGCAAAGAATTCTGAATAAATAGAGTACCAGATGGGCTCTGATAAAGATTCCCTTCCCCATTCTTTTGCCAGTTAAAGTTCCCTCGGAGGATTTGCCGTTTCGTCATTAGCTCTGCAATCATCCATTGTCTCCCCTTCGTTCTATGGCTTATCACACTACCCAGAACAGGAATTCCTTTGGTGTCAAGAGCCGGCATCCAGATATTAGGCAGACAGGGAGACTTCATGTCAAGTACCGTAGGACCTGCTTATTGTAACATAGTCGTAGGCAAATAACAAAAGGCGTCTCCCTCGAGGTGGAAGCAAGGAGGAAAAGGGCTGTACCTTCACGGTGACCCTGCCTACCAAGAAGACGTAACGAACTAAAGGAAGCTCAATGATGAAGAATAAAATGAGTATCCTCTTGGTGGATGATGAACCCGATCTAGTTCAAACTCTCCTTGATGTCCTGAAACTCAAGGGCTACGAGGTTGAGGCAGCTTACTCTGGCCTTGAGGCTTTGGATAAGGTGAAGAGGAAATCTTTTGACTGTGTGATGGCTGACATCAAGATGCCAAAGATGGATGGCATCAAGCTTTGCCGAGCCATCAAGGAAATTCAGCCAGAACTACCGGTGGTATTCCTGACCGGCTGCGGCACGCTCGATATGATTACGAAGGCAGAGAAGGCAGGTGCGATAACTACATTGATCAAACCTTTCGATATTAAAGCCTTGCTCAACGTCCTTGCCGGCCTGCGCAAGACCTGAGGTTTTATCTCTTTAATAAGATCTGGAAGGATCTTAAGAGGCTCACCGATAAGGTAGATAAGGCTTATCAGGGGATAGCTTGAGAAGAAGCAGGAATCACCAAAAGCACCAGGAGGGAAAAAACTCACACCGGCTCTGGAATACCCATTAAGCACGCTTAGTTATCTAAGACCTAATTAGCAACTTTCTCCGGAAAGGCTTGAGGGGAAAGGCGAAGTGAAAAGAACAGGAAGATGAGCTTGCCTCATCAGAGTAATTACAGGTTTTATCGTCATGGCTGTATTAAGCTCTCTGCCTTCTCTGGGCCCTATCTTGGCAGGTTTCATAGCAGAGTTTTAGATACCTCTCGGTGCACTCTACATAGTAAATTGGGCATGAATCTAATATTACCTCTGCTGCAATTCTGATCCCGTGCCACCCTAAGAATCGTGTTTTCCGCAAGATCTTACCGTGGATCTTCCCTGTTTTAGTTAACTTAGCCTAATAGCCTAAGTTAATAGGTATTAACTGCATGGCTAAGAGAAATCACGCGAGGATCTGTTAGCTACGAGTTAAAAGTGGACTATTTAGGTTTTAAAACCGGACTAAATTGAGGTCAGTATTTTTCACCTGATATACATCGGTGAGTATGTCCTTGTACCAGATTCTAACTTCAGCCATGCCTGTTTTCTCATCCGGGGCAATGCGAAGCTCAACCTCTCCTCGAAGAGGGGCTTTATGTATCCGGAATTTGAGGTTATGTAGAGAAATTTTATGGTATGGATCTACCTTTCTTCTTACTCTCAGACAAAAGATGTCCTTTATTGACTTGTAGGGAGAAGGTATCATAAATTCTCTGAACAGGGATTTTTTCTCTTTTATCGCTCTTTCAAATCGTATGATAGGAATCTGCCCGGTGGTGCTGTGAACCTGGCGATAGTTGTATCTCGTTACCTCACTTTCCAGTACCTTCTCTGCTTCCTCAATAGTTCTTATCCCATGTCTGGCACAGGTTCTTACGATCCTATCCTGCTCACCAGCGGTAAGGGCGCTCTATCTTTCCCCGTGCCTGGGGTGAGAGGGCATAGATTGGTTTAACTTTACACTCATCGATAACCATTTTCCACTGGGTATCTACCTCATCGGTTAGACGGTAATGCTTTCTCCATAGACTATCTCTTCCCTGGACAAATCGAAAGATTGAGTCCGAATCCACATAGTAGGAGAAAGGTACTCCCCAGGTGAGAAAAACATCCTGAAGAGCAGCAATATGGTGCCAGGAGGTTTCTTTTTCCACTAGTCTGTAGTAGAGAAGGAGCCTACTATAATCATCCAAACTGGTGATGAGATACCACGTCTTATCGGCATAGGGAGAGAACTTATGATGAGAGGAATCGTGCTGGATAAGCTCTCCCACGTAGTTAGTTAGAACCTCTCGGTCATGGAATGTTCTCTCTTTCTGGCGTGGTTTGTAAAAGCCCCATTTCTTTGCCCGGTCAATTATGGTGGAAAGGGCTACTTTCTGCCCATAGTTTTCGCAGATCAGATCCTTGATATAGCTGTAGTTGTAGAAGGTGATGGGAATCTCTTTGTCTTCGATCAGTTTCTTTTCTTCCTTTAGTTCATTGACGATGTTCTTCTCAACATCTTCAGTTATCTTTCTGGTTGCTCTTTTTCTTCTGTACTGGATGGAGAAGTTATCAGGGTCCTCTTTGTAATCTCTAAGTAGTTGGAAAAATCTCCTTCTTGTAATGTTTAGTATCTCCACAATGTAGGTCAGTTTTACTTTCTCATCCAGGTACTTTTGCAAAAGCACTTTCACTTCTTCGGTAGAGAATCTTCTGTCGAGTTGTTCAGTCATAACTTATCCTCCTTGTTTACAACATTTTGGAGGAATATAAGTATGACACCAATGTTTTCTTGTCAAAGATCTGATGGTGAAATTTTAAAGTTTAAATCATCAAAAGTAGTGAAATTTTAAAGTTTAATTAACATATATCCTTATATCGCTCTTGACAAAATAATTATATATCTTATAAATGTAAAGTGTTGAGTTACTGAAGTTGAGTTCCTTCTGTAAACTTTCTCCACTGATCTTTGGTGAAACCGCTTTGCCTCCAAGACGGGGTAAGAAGATAAACATCTGCTCTTTCTCATATTTGGGCCTGAAGGAAGACTCGACGTAGAACAAATCTCTGCATTGGGAAGGGGCATACTGAAAGAGCTCTTTATGCGCGGACTATTGCAACACCTGTATCAGCCGCCACTTCAAGAATCTGATTTTCCCATCTGTGGAACTCATCCATTCTGAGCGTACTTTTACCGGATAGCCATTCTTTCCTTCGCTCTCTTAGCCTCAAGGCACTGCTTTTAGTCCTCTTTTCCTAGCACCCCCGATTAGTCTGAACCAGGATTCTTCTATGCTTTCTTTATCATCTTTACCGGGGCATCGATGATAAGGCAAGGATACCTCCTTTCTGAGGAACCATTTCTCCCCATCTAGCGATTTTCTCGCCTGAGCTGTCAGAAAGACAGGATTCCACCAGACTCTTCCTAGGCTGTGATAGCATTTTCCAAACACTCTCGCCCCAAACTCCCCCTAATCATCGCATCGTATCTTTCGATAACACCTGCGGTTATTCTTCCTTATGTTGGAGGAATGATGGCTCTTTTTTGAGGATCATATAATTCTTAAGAAATACCTGGGGCATAATTGCTGAATTCTTGATGATAGGGAAGTAAGGTGTGAATCTACGAGTGCCAAGAGAATACCCGGCTGAGCACAAAGTAAGAGTTTTGTATAAGACTAAAAGGACTCCGAGGTCTGAAGGATGGAGCTAACCCACAGGGTCGATGTAAGACTTTCCCCCAGGGCAAAGTTAATGGGTAGGATGAAACTGGGACAATTCTTTACCCTGCCGGAAGAAAAGTTCAGTAAGTATATAAAGGACATTGAGGAAGAAGAAGACTTTCAGGAGCTTTTGCATAGATACAGAATAGTGAAATACAGAAAATTCCCCGGGATCGAGCCAGCTCCTGCTTCTCTCCAGTTCAAGGAAGAGCTTGCCCCTGCAGATAACTTTGACCTCCTGGAGCTTATTCAGAAAGACCCGGCAGGCTGGCAGATAGTTCGAAAAGTAGCTATTAAGACAGGAGAGGAGAAGTTCTCTCGCTTCCTCAGGGGAGATGACGGTATATCTTTGAGGGAGTTTGTCCAGGGGTGCGAGCTTTCCTCCGAGGAAATTGGTAAGTTCAAAGATTTTATCAACAGCTTTCAGCTGCAGGAGAGCTTTTTCAGTTCCGATACCTCCTTCAGCTCCCTTTCTCGCGCTCATCTTTGCCGGGTGGCCTGTATCGAAAATCGGGAGGGCGAGCTTTTCATCTGTCCCCTTGGGCACTCTACTTACCTTGTCAAGGGAAGATTCGTTATTGATTATGGGCGCTGGGAGAATCTCATCCAGGATGGAGATTCTGGAGCAAACCTGCCACCCATTCTGGAGTAAAGTTGCCACCTATCCTGGGCTAAACCTGCCGGTTATTCTGGTGGAAAGTGTACCACTTTTTGAGTAAGTACCAGAATGACTAACAGCATCCCTTAAAACCCTTCATAATTTCCCACAAAAAAGATACGATACTCCCATATTAATTAATGAAGAAGGGAGTATCGAAATGGCAAACAGGAGAATCAGTATGAGAAAAATAAGAGAGCTACTTCGCTTGCATGAGGAGTGCGGTTTGAGCAATCGTCAAATAGGGCGAGCTTTGAATATCTCTCGTCCTGTGGTTAGAGACTATCTTGTAGATTTCAAGCTCTCAGGGCTTACCTACAAGGCAATCAGTACAATGAGCGATGAGGAGATAGTAAGAGCTCTGGAAAGAAGGAAAAAAGAGATGTGTGAAAGATACCGGATCCTTTCTAAGAGATTTCCTCACCTGGTAAAGGAACTGAAAAGGCCTGGAGTCACCCTGGAGCTTCTTTGGCGGGAATATAGAGGGCAGCACTCTCAAGGATATAGCTACCCGCAGTTTTGCTATCACTTTCGAATGTGGAGGAGCCTGTCTTCGGTGAGTATGCACCTTGAACATAAAGCGGGAGAGAAGATGTTTGTAGATTATACCGGCAAGAAGCTCAAGATCTACGAAAGGATTACCGGAAAAGAAAAAGAGGTAGAGGTCTTTGTTGGCGTTCTTCCGGCAAGCGGCCTTACCTATGTTGAGGCAACCGAAACCCAAAGGAAAGAGGATTGGCTGAAAGCCAATGAACATGCCCTTTCCTACTTTGGAGGAGTGCCAGGGCAAATAGTGCCGGACTGTTTGAAGTCAGCGGTGAGGAAAGGAAACAAATATGAGCCGGATATTAATCCTTGCTACGCTGATTTTGCCAGGCATTATGCTACAGTAATTGTTCCGGCCCGGCCTCATAATGCCAAAGATAAGGCCATGGTGGAGAATGCCATAAAAATAGTCTACCGAAGAGTCTTTGCACCTTTAAGGAACGAATCCTTCCACTCCCTGGAAGAGTTAAATGAGGCAATCAGAAATCTTTTAGAGGAGCACAATGAGGCCCCCTTTCAACGGATAAAGATGAGTCGAAGAGAGCTTTTCAATGAGATCGAGAAAAATGCCTTAAAGCCCCTTCCCTTAAGACGGTATGAGTTAAAGGAGTTTCGGCGCCTCAAAGTAGCCTCCAACTACCATATTGAAATAAGGGAAGATAACCATTATTACAGCGTGCCCTGGCAGTATAAAGGCAAGGATGTGACCGTGGTCTATACGGCATCAACTGTGGAGATTTATCACCAAGGGATCCGCATTGTCTTGCACAAAAGAGAAAAGACACGAGGCTATACCACTTTAAAAGAGCATATGCCCAGCCAACATCGATTTTATGCTGAGCAGAGCCCCGAGGAAATGATCACTCGAGCCAAAGAAATTGGAGATAAGGTAGGGGCTTTGGTGGAGAAAATATTCGAGAATAAAGGGTGTATCCAGCTCTCCTATAGGATCTGTTTGGGAATAATTGACCTATCCCGGCGCTATGGGGCAAAAAGAGTCAACAGAGCCTCAGGGCGAGCCCTTGAGTTTCACTCTTATGCTTACAAAGCAGTGAAAAATATTCTGGAAAAAGGTTTAGATACCCTAAAGGAGGAGACCCTTTTACTTCAATCTTTTCCTTCCCATAGTAACATCCGGGGAGGAGACTATTACAACTAAACTAGAGATACCATTGCCTTTTCAGTCAAATTCTCAAAAGGAAAAGCAAGGGGGCTAACATAAACATCGTCTCAACTTCTAAAGTCCCCTAGATGGGCCTCTTTTGAGCTTCCCTTTAAAGGAAGAAAGAACAGGTAAGCCTCATTTTCAAAATGAGCTCATTTTAGGAGTTAATATGAAGATGAAGCAAAACATTGAAGGACAATTTATTAAGATGAGGAAAGGCTGCCATGAACAATGAGGAAACTTTAAGCAAGATGCAGAAGATGAAACTCTATGGTATGCTCAGGGCTTTCAATCAGAGCCTGGAGGCTGGAATGATGAATAAAGTTACTGCCGATGAGCTCTTAGGACATCTCATTGATGCTGAGTGGGACGAGAGGCATAACCGGCGACTTCAACGGCTGATTAAGGCAGCGAAGTTTCGTTATCAGGCATCACTGGAGGAGATAGATTTTAAGCTGGATAGAGGCCTTGATAAAAATATGCTCCTTCGTTTTTCAAGCTCGAGCTGGATTGAGAAAAAAAGAGATATTATCATTACCGGACCAACCGGGGTAGGGAAAAGCTTTCTTGCCTCTAGCCTGGGTTATCAGGGTTGTATGTATGGATTTAGAGTCCTTTATTTTAACTGCTCTAAACTCTTTTCTCAGCTTAAACTTAAAAAGGCTGATGGAACCTATAATAAAGAACTCGATCGTATTCAAAAGCAGGAGGCGCTCATTTTGGACGATTTTGGCATGCATCCCTTTGATGCTCAGAGTAGACTGTCCCTTCTGGAAATCATGGAGGATAGACACGGAAGAGGATCAACTGTGATTTCTTCACAGTTCCCGGTCAAAAGCTGGCATGAGATTATCGGGGAGCCAACCATTGCCGATGCCATTTGTGATCGGATAATCCACAGTGCTTATAGAATCGAGCTTAAAGGAGAGTCGGTGAGGAAAAAATACGCCGAAAAATTGACATAAAGCTGCCACTTTTGGTAGAATACAAATTGGGTAATATGAAGGGTTGATTAGTGGACAACTTTCAACCAGAATGCATGGCAATTTTCACCAGAATATCCACTTTTTTTTTTGTTGGCCGGTGGTGCGAGCGCTCATTGGGGTTGAGAAGAGATCCTCGTTTTACTTAATCCCTTGGGATAGTAGCAAGAGATAGATGAGGGGTAGGGAAGGTTAGTCAGGCCAAGGTGGAAGCGGGCAGTTTACAAGTAGAAAAATGTTGATTAAGATAAGAAGGGGGAGCAACTTAGTGAGTTTGCTTAAGTTCTCCCCCTACTAATTTACAAAAGAGAACTTTTATGGGAACTCTTTCCAGGAAATTATACCTATATACAGCTACCGTTATTGTCGCTGGATGGCTGATTCTCATCTATTTAACCTGGGCTGTGCCCCTGGGAGGGGGGATGCTGAGGGATATTCTCTTCTGGGTGAGTTTGACTGTAGTCATGGAGTTTTTCCCCATCAGCTTGCCCAGAAGCGGGTATATAACACTCAGTTTTCCCGTCATCTATGCCGCTCTTCTTAGCTCAGGGCCCGTGGTTGCTGGATGGGCGGCAGTGTGTGGAGCTCTGTTTGGAGTTGGACTTAGCAAAAGATTGGCTCCATACAAGATCTTTTTCAATGGGGCTCAGCTTGTCCTCTCCGTCTCAGCAGCCTGGATCATCTACCGGAAGATGGGAGGAGTTCTTATTACTTCCGGCTCTCTTGCCCCTTTTTTGGCTGTAGTAGCCGCCGCTCTTGCCTACTCCTGTTGGATTCTTTATGGCCGTGATATACAAGTGGATAAACTGGTGGGCAGTTCTATTCTTCCTTTTCCCTCTATTTATTGCCTATTATGCCTACAAGCTCTATATGGAAATGCGAAGGCAGCATCTCAGTACCATCCAGGCTCTGGCTGCAGCGGTCGAGGCCAGGGATCCTTATACGGAAGAACACTCTGAGCGGATGGCGGATTATGCTGTGACTACAGCACGCGAACTGGGACATTCAATGAGTAGGGCAGAAATTATGAGATACGCTGCCATCCTGCACGACATTGGAAAAATTGGCGTTAATGATGAAATCCTTGGCAAACGGAACAATTTGACTCGAAAGGAATGGATCGAGATGAGAAAGCATCCGAGCGTAGGGAAAGACATACTCAGCCAGGTTGCTTCCTTAAAGAAAGCTTCCGAGCTGATTTACTCTCATCATGAAAGATACGATGGCAAGGGTTATCCGGGAAAGCTCAAAGGTGAGGACATACCTATGGGGGCTAGAATTCTTGCCGGGATAGATGCCTACGATGCCATGACCTCGAAGCGGCCCTACCGTCCCGCTTACTCCCCTGAAAAAGCGATAAATGAGCTAAAGGAGAAAGCGGGCAGTCAGTTTGATGGCAAGGTAGTAGAGGCTTTCTTGAAAGTGCTGGGCCGTCATGCTAGTTGATGTATTCTTTTTCTCTCTAGCAGTAGCACTGATTCGAAAGGGGAAACTAGGAAGACTGGCCGATCTTCCCCTGAAGAGAATAGAGCTTATAATCCTGGGATTTCTAATTCAGTTTAGTCTAGTTTTTTTCGGACAAAGGGATCTCCCTCTACTCGTAAAGTGGGGGGCTTATCTTCACATACTCTCCTATCTTCTTCTCTTAGCATCTATGTGGTATAACAGGCACATCGGGGAGATGAGGATTATCGCACTGGGAATCTTGATAAACTTCATAGTAATCGTAGCCAACGGGGGACAGATGCCAGTTTCTGTGGATGCTGTACTCAAAGCTCATCTTGAGGATTTTTTGCATCTTTTGGGAAGTAAAACCTATGTCATTCACACTATTTTGAAGGAAAACACTCAGCTTAAATTTTTGGCAGATGTAATACCCCTGCCTCCTCCTTATCCGAGGCCCCGGGTCTTAAGCATAGGCGACATAATTATGGCCGTAGGTCTTTTCATGCTCATTCAAAGAGGTATGGTGCGGAGGACAGGCTAAGAACGCGCATTCTTGACTTGGAATCCTGCATATATTAGAATAAAAGGCAAACCATGAGTGAAATGACCATATACTCTATGTTGAGAAGAATGAAGGAGAAAGGTGCCTCCGATCTACATATCGTACCGGGAGCTTCACCCACTCTTCGCGTAGATGGGGTTTTGGTGCCTATGGAGGAGGAGAAATTAACGCCTGAGGAATCAAAGTCTCTCCTTTATTCTCTCATGGATGATGAAAAAGTGAGGGAGTTTGAGCAAAACAAAGAACTGGATTTTTCCTGGGGGCACTCGTGAATTAGAATCTTCTTCCGAGATCTCGGATGCGGGGAGGTTCAGGGTCAATGCCCATTTTCAAAAAGGCTCCATAGCTGCATCTATCAGAAGCATTCCCGATCAAATCCCTTCTCTGGTTGAGCTAAATCTTCCTCCTATTGTAGGAAAACTGGCACTGAGAGAAAAAGGTCTCATTCTGGCAACAGGGCCTACCGGTTGCGGCAAAACAACAACTCTGGCAGCCATGGTGCAGATAATCAATGAGCAAAGGGCAGTCCACATCATTGTTATAGAGGACCCCATCGAATACGTACATTCCCACAAAAAGGCTATAGTGGAAAAACGGGAGGTAGGAAAGGATACTCTCAGTTTTGCCAGTTCTCTTAGATATTGTCTGCGCCAGGATCCTGACGTCATCTTGATTGGAGAAATGAGAGACCTGGAGACCATAGCCACTGCTGTTACTGCTGCTGAGACCGGACATTTAGTTCTAGCCACTCTACATACGCCTGATGCACCTCTAGCCATAGATAGAATCATTGATGTTTTTCCTCCGCATCAGCAGTATCAAATAAGGATGCAACTGTCTACCACTCTGCAGGCTGTCATTGCTCAAATTCTTCTTCCCAGAAAGGATGGAGCTGGAAGGGTACCGGCAGTAGAATTATTGATAGCTAATCCAGCTGTAAGCAATCTTGTCCGAAGTAAAAAGACCCATCAGCTCTATACAGTCATGCAAACCGGAAGTGAGCTCGGTATGAGAACCATGAATCAAGGACTAAAGGAGCTGGTTAAAAAAGGTCTGGTGAGTTTTCAGGCGGCTCTATCTCGGGCTACAGATCCTGATTCTTTTCGAAAGTCTCTCCGCTAGCCACCGGAGACGTCGCCAAAGATAGATTGACAGGGAGTTAGAAGTTATGAGGACGGCGCAAAGGTTCTATGAAAGGTATGTCCTTGGAAATGGAAAAGAGACTTTACTCTGGACTTTCATCCCTTTTCCTCGGCTCTTTGTTATTCCTAAGGGCCGATTAGAATTGCATTAATTCTACAAAGTGATCTATCCTTTAAGTTCCCTACCTAAAAAGTCTACTTTCTCCTTGTTGTATCAAGATTCTTTTTTCTCAAGGAAGGTGTCTTTCCGGACTTTGCAGGACCTGGAAGAAAACTTTCAAGGTGAAAGGAGGAGCTTTGAGTTATGAGTGGTGAATCTGACCTCCTACGGGCTCAAGACTACGCCCTAAAGGTTCTGAGTTACCGCGAACGAAGTAGAAAGGAAATTCAGGTGAGAATGGAGAGGAAAGGTTTTGAGAAGGATATGATAGACAAGGTTCTGAGATACCTGGAAAGTCAGAAATATTTGGATGACAGGCGGTTCGCCGAGCTCTGGGCTCATGATTGCTTAAGGAAGGGGTACGGGAAATGGAGGGTTATCCTGGAACTACGAGAGAAAGGAGTTAACCAGGAAATCATTGATGGGGTTGTCAAGGAAGTTTACGCCACCGTCGACGAGATAGAGATGGCTCTGGAATTAGTCAACAGGAGAGGATATAATCTAGGATCTCCAGAGGATAAGGGAGTAGCAAGACGGGCTTCACAGTTCCTTGGGCGAAGAGGTTTTTCCTTTTCAGTCATAAGGGAAGTAATGAGTCGAATGTTAGAATAATACTCTTTGTCAGGGGGTCATTCTTTCATTTGAAGTTGCCAGGGACTGATACGGTGCGTTGGCTATAGGGGAAAATAGTAGATTCGTAAGGGCAGGACATCTCATGATAGGCGAAAGGGATAAGAGGCGACAGCGACATCATAAATTGACAAACCGAACAAATGTCATATGTTGGCATTTGTCTTAAATTACCGAAGCAGCGGGGATCTCAATCCAACTCAAATAACTAAGCATCTGGATAGCTGCACTAGAGTTATAGAGATTGCCTTCTCGTCGCCTTGTTAGTCCCTTGAAATCTGACCATAGCAACTGTTCAACAGAGCAAAACTGTCCTAAAATGTCCAAACACACTTTCGGGCTATTCAAGAGTCTTTGCCTAATTGGTAGTGAGGAAAAGGTAAGCCTTGTCATCTGGAAAATAGACATTATGGAAAGGAGGGCAAAGTGAGGGTCGAAAAGAGTCTTGTTAGAAAGATTCTTGAGAAACTGTACGAGGATCATTTTCCTGGTGCTAATTACACCCATACGCTAAGTAAGGGGCTTGGTATGGGGGAAGGAGGTGTGCCTTCGCTAGATGTAGAGGCTGCTGTCCTTTATCTTGAGGATAAGGGCTTAGTTGTCAGGACCGAGGTCGGACGCAGAATAACTGCTGAAGGTATCGACAAATTGGAGGGTGGAAGTCTAATATGACCTGCTAGTAGGATGGGTTACTCATCGCAATCTTATCAAAAGAGGTATCTAATCCCAATAGCGCCATTTACCTCAAAGTTCGTACTGGGTACTAGATCAAGCAAGGGGACAAACTCAAAGAAAATATCCAAAGGCGCTTTCTCAAAAATGTAGTTTATCCCCAGGGGGATACGAACTCCAAGTCTGCTCTCGTCCTTGACAATCTTGATTCGCCCCCCAATACCATAATAAGGGGCGAGTTTCTCCTTTTCTACTTGAAATACATGGAAATTGTGAACCAGATAATCTCCATGCAGGTAGAGCTCATTTTCCTTGCCAAATGACCAGGCAACCGCGCCCCCTATCGCAGTAGTATCGCTCCTCCATTTCTTGAAACTTAGCCCGGTCGGCTCACCCACGATAATACCTAAACCAAAACCTCTATCCTGGGCTACTGTAGCGGTGCAAAAGAACAACGTTACTAGCAAGGCAAGAATCAGAACTAACCTAACCATTATCAAACTTCCTTTTCTTGATGATCTTGCTAACAAGGGATATGGGAACTTACCTACCAATCATTTAAAAACGATCTGATGGCATCCTCTCGAGACAAATTAAACCAAATCTCAGCGCTTGTCAAATCTGTTTGGAGGGCTCGGGTAAAGATTCAGCTCTACCTAAATCTTGTTAACTGGTGGGCCTTCCAGCTTTAACTTCCCTCGAGTCGCCAATTAGAGCAAGCCTATCTGAGAAGGTGTCCAGTTGTCGATCTGCTCTGTCGAAACTGCCCTTGGCGTGACCAAGATGACCGCCCAGCTTCCTGAATTCTTCTTCAAACTTTTTGAATTCCGTATTCAGTCTGGCGAAGTCTTCTACTATCTTTCTAACATTCCTCTCGAACTGCATCCCCCGCAGACCGATATATATAACTCTTAGATATGCATAGATACTGTTCGGAGAGACCGGCACTACTTTCTTTTCTAGGGCATAATCCGAGATACTGCTGCTATTGATCCCTAAGTCTTCCTTGAGAATCGTTTGGTAGTAAACATTCTCCGAAGCAATGTACATAAGAGCGAAGTCATACGTTCCTTCATCCTCGAGAATATACTTAGCGGAGATGTCATCAATCTTGGCTTTAACATTCCTTTCGAACTCTCTTAGATATGGTTTTTTCTTGCCTTCTGAAGCTTCGATGTACCTTTGGAAGCTCTCCAAGGGAAACTTGGAATCAATCGGAATTATCTTATCCCCAGTTCTTACAACGGCATCGACAACAGCGCCATTCTTGAACCGGTATTTCTCTTCGAAGTTTTCTTTGGGAAGCAGTTGCGCTAGTATGTGTCCCAGTGTTAACTCACCGAAGCCACCTCTGATCTGGGGCGGCTTGAGAAGATCCTGAAGACTTGAGATGTCCTTTCCGATGTCCAACATCTGCTTATTTGTCTCTTCTAAGCTTCCAAGGACCTTTTTGATGTCACCGATTACCTTGAGAGAGCTTTCAAACTTTTCACCAACTGCCCTGCTCCCTTGGTCAACACTCTTTCTCACCTGTTCCTCGATTTCGCCAATTCGCTCCTGGAGAAGTGCGAATGATTGTGTATAGTCTTTGCTCTTCTTTGTCAGGAACAGCAGGATTAGGACGACAACAACTATGCTTAGTAAAACTGTAACGATCATAAGACCTGTCATTTAGCTACCTCCATTTACACGTTGGGCATTCTGCACAGCTCAGGTATATCCGAGTGTGGGGGATGTCCATTTTATCCAAGCCACCGCTTATCCCAAAACCCCCTAATTTCATCATCTGTACACAAACTAAGATAAACCTCATTGGCTGTCAACCCTTCAACTGCAAAACTTCCCGAAAGGCGGAGTCGTGCGTGCCTCTTTAGCGGCTGAGGTGGCTCGATGTTGACTTCCGACGGATAATCATTACAATACTGAAAACCAAAAGGCAGGAGAAAAGGGAGACAACGAAGAAATCGCCATTTGGTGAAAGCCTTATAGAGAAACATTTTGAGATAGCCGAGCCGTTAGCTCAGTCGGTAGAGCATCGGCCTTTTAAGCCGAGGGTCGCAGGTTCAATCCCTGCACGGCTCACCAGCCCTCATCGTCTAGTGGTTAGGACACCGCTCTTTCAAGGCGGCAACGGGGGTTCAATTCCCCCTGAGGGCACCACATATCTTAGTGTACCCCTGATGGGTGCGAAATTGACTGGACTAAAGGCGGGGTTAGCTCAGAGGAAGAGCGCTTGCCTTACAAGCAAGAGGTCGTTGGTTCAAGTCCAACACTCCGCACCAGTTGCGCAAAGCATTTCCTCCTGAAACCCTGTGAATAAGGAAAGAAGTGAGTGAATGAAAATCTATCCTTACTGATTGAGCTTCAAAGATTGGACCTGGAGATGACCAGGAATAGCAAGGAAAGGGAAAGGCTTCTGGCCAAGATCGATCGATGCACGAAAGAAATCGAGAAACTAGAGAAAGACCTGCTGGCAAAAGAGGGCGAGTTAAGAAAGACTAAGATGGAGAAAAGAAGAGAGGAAGGCGGGATAGAAGAGGTAGATTTGGTACTAGCCAAACATGAGGAAGAGAAGTATAAGGTTAAATCCCAGGATGAATTCGCAGCATTAGAAAAGGAGATCGCCCTGGCCAAAGACCAAAAAGAGGCGGTGGAGAATCTTCTTCTGGAACTTATGGAGAAGGAGGAGGAGCTGGGCAATTCTATTCCTTTGCTAAGAGAGAGAACCCAGACCGTCAGGAGGGATGGGGAAATTGAGAGGAAAGAACTGGCTGCCGATCTGGATAAGCTTACCCGTGAGAGGAAGAAGCTGGAGAGTGAGCGCAAGAGTTTGACTTCAAGCCTCAGTTCTCTTTTCCTGGAGCAGTTTGAGCACCTCAAAAGGACCAAAGATAGTTTAGCTGTGGTCCCCATCAAAGATGGAGCCTGTGAGGGGTGCCATGTCAAATTATCGCCGTCATTGATGGCGCGGGTAAAGAGAGCTCAGGAAATTGTCCACTGCGAGAACTGTAATCGCATACTCCATCATGTTTCGGATGAAGAATAGGAGGCATCTATAACCGCTCTATGTCTGGATGTGGGTGACAAGAGAATAGGGGTTGCGGTGAGTGACCCTTCTGAGAGAATAGCCCAGGGAATAAATCAGATTAGCTGGGACAGCCGGAATCCAGGTAGAGGAATAAAGCGCATCAAGGAGTTTATTCAGAGATACAAAACTGATAAGTTGGTAGTTGGCGAGCCCCTGGGAGCCGGGGGAAAAAAAGGAGCTCAAGCTCAAAAAATAGAGAAATTCGTAGATTACCTGCGTTCTCAGATTAGCATTCCCATAATTCTAGTGGACGAGAGTTTCTCAACAGCAGCCGCTGAGGAAATATTGAAAGAAGCCAAGTTGAGTTTGTCAAAGAGGAAAGAAGTAAAAGATAAACTGGCTGCGGCCATAATTCTACAGGATTACCTGGAATGGCAAAGAACCGAGCTAGAGGGTTCCGCAGGAAAACTAGACTCACCATAGGGCAGAGGCAGGGGCGAAATGCAGCCAAGATTCTTTTGGTGGAAAAGGGTGACCGCCGCGGCAGTCCTTGTTATGATTTTTTTTCTCATCTCCTGGGTCTTTCTTCCCCTGCACAGCCAAGAAAGGAAAATCGTCACCATTCCTCCGGGGGCAGATTCTCTCAAGATCGCTGATATTCTGTCCCGACACAACGTAATAAGGAGCAGGTTAGTATTTGTTTTTCTTTCCAGGATCTTTAACTGGGAAAAGGATCTCAAGGCAGGAAGATACGAATTCTTTGGTCCTAGTATGCTGGAGGTTCTTGGGGAGCTGCGGAAGGGGCAAATTAAGACTCATCGAGTTACGTTTCCGGAGGGTCTTCCCAAATGGCAAATAGCGGAAATGCTGAGTCAAAGAGGCATCTCAGGAGAGCAGGAGTTCCTGGCCGTGGTGAATGATCCCGGGATCTATGAAGGTGAGTTTTCTTTCCCCTTGCCCGAGGATAGCCTGGAGGGTTATCTTTATCCCGATACCTATCACCTTATTGCAGGTCAGGCGCCGGAGGAAGTAGTGAGCAGATTTCTGCGGCGGTTTGAAGAGGTTATTCTCCCTCTGTATGAGGCTGTAGATGGAGAAGACAGAAGTTTGTTGCATAGGCTGGTTATTCTTGCCTCCATTGTGGAGAAAGAAGCACGGATTTCCTCGGAGAAAGCCACCATTGCTGGTGTCTTCTATAACCGGCTTCGAAGGGGGATGAGGCTGAGGGCAGATCCTACTGTGAAGTACGCCCTGGGTGATTTTAGTGAGAAATTGAATCGTGAAGGACTCCAGACTCCTTCCCCATACAATACTTATCTTCATTTTGGGCTGCCCCCGGGTCCCATTTGCAGCCCCGGACGAGAGAGTATTTATGCAGCTCTACATCCCGCAAAGGTTGATTATCTTTACTTTGTGGCCAGAGGTGACGGTACCCACGAGTTCACCAAGAGCTACCAGCAGCATTTGAGAGCGGTTTATCGATATCAAAGAGAATAGATTTATGATTCACTCACCTCGTGGAGTCGAAGATATCCTTCCCCGACGGTCCTCCTTCTACCAATGGGTGGAAAGGGAGGCTTCTTTTCTTTTCTCGCGCTATGGTTATGAAGAAATCAGAACCCCCACCTTTGAAGAGACGAACCTTTTTCTTCGCAGTATTGGCGGGGAGACAGATGCGGGAAAGAACATGTACACCTTTCAGGATAAGAAAGGACGGAGTCTGTCCCTTCGTCCTGAGGCTACCGCATCCATCATAAGAGCCTATATTCAGCACAAACTGTATCGGGAAGAGGACCTGTGGCGGGTATATTATCTGGGCTCTATGTTCCGGTATGAGAGACCTCAAAGAGGAAGGCTTCGAGAGTTTCACCAGATAGGGGTGGAGGCAATAGGGCAGGCCAGTCCCTGGGTAGATATAGAACTGGTAGAAATGGTAGTGCGATTTTTCAAAGGACTCTCTCTTCCTCGCTTTTACACCCGGCTCAACAGTATTGGCTGCAGAAGCTGCCGTGCTGGTTATGAAGAAAAACTCAAGGAATATCTCAAGCTTCACCTAGATTCTCTTTGCCCTGTCTGCCGAGAGCGCTGCGAGGTTAACACTCTAAGGGTCCTGGATTGCAAGAGTGATGAATGTCAGCCGATAATAAAGAAAGCACCAGGAATAGAGGAATATCTGTGTGAGGCTTGTTCTTCTCACTTTGAGGAAGTGAGAAGAGGCCTGGAAGAATTAGGTGTGGAGTTTACCGTAGATTCTCATCTGGTAAGGGGACTTGATTACTACACCCGAACTATTTTTGAGACTATTTCCTGCGATCTGGGAGCTCAGGATGCAGTTTGTGGAGGCGGTAGGTATGATGACCTGGTAGAGGACCTAGGGGGTCCTCGCACCCCGGCCATGGGTTTTTCCATAGGGGTGGAAAGGCTTCTCGAAGCCCTGGAGAAGGGAGGAGTAGAGTCTTCCCCGGGAAAGGAAAGCGCCGTTGCCTATATACTCACTCTGGATGGGAGAAGTCAGATCAAGGGATATGAGCTGGCGGGCTTCATGCGCTCAGAAGGGGTTAAGGTGGAGCTGAATATGTCTCAAAGAGGCCTTTCCTCTCAACTGAAGCTGGTTAATAGAAAGAAGATTCGCTGGACCCTGATTCTGGGAGAAAAGGAAGTTAAAGAGGGGATAGTCATCCTTCGGGATATGGACTCAGGAAAGCAGGAGGCCATAGAATGGGGCAGGTGGGATAGACTCAAGGAAAAACTCAAGGTATAGACTATGAGACTGAAAAGAACGGATCTGTGTGGTGATCTGAGGGAACAGGATGTTGATAGAGAGGTAGTGTTAGTGGGATGGGTGAAAAAGAGAAGAGACCACGGGGGACTCATCTTTGTTGACTTGGGAGACAAAACAGGTTACACCCAGGTGGTCTTCAATCCTGAAGTAGATAAGGAAAGCCATGCTCAGGCCCGTTCCGTGAGGGAAGGGTGGGTAATATTGGTCAAGGGTAAGGTTACTCGGCGTCCGGAGGATTCCATGAATCCGAAGCTGGGGACAGGAGAAATAGAGCTGATGGCAGAAGATCTGGAGATTTTGAACGTATCTCGTCCTCTTCCTTTTCCCCCGGATGATGAGATAGACACTGATGAGGAGGTAAGACTTAAGTACAGGTATCTGGATCTACGAAGACCCACTATGCAGAAGAATATCCTTTTGAGATACCGTCTTACCCGGCTGGTACGGGATTTTATGGACAAGAAAGGATTTGTGGAAATAGAAACCCCCTTTCTTACCAAGAGTACACCTGAGGGAGCACGGGATTATATTGTACCCTCCAGGGTGTATCCCCAGGAATTCTACGCTCTTCCTCAATCTCCTCAGCTTTTCAAGCAGCTCCTTATGGTGGCGGGTTTTGACAAATACTTCCAGATAGTCAAATGTTTCAGAGATGAGGATCTTCGGGCAGATAGACAGCCGGAGCACACGCAGATAGATATAGAAGCCTCTTTTGTGGAAGAGGAAGACATATACCGTCTGGTGGAGGATATGCTGGTCTCTATTTTCAAAAACCTTATAGGTGTGAGTCTTAAGGCTCCTTTTCCTCGTCTGGGCTACAAAGAAGCTGTGGAGCGATATGGCAGCGATAAGCCTGATACGAGATTTGGATCGGAGCTGGTGGATGTATCCGTGTGGGCTAGCGGGGGCAGCTTTGAAGTCTTCAGGAAAGTACTTGAAGATGGGGGAAAGGTTAAAGGAATAAAGATTCCCGACGCCTCTTTCCTTTCTCGTAAGGATATGGACGAGCTTTGCCGCTGGATAACATTGTACGGCGCAAAGGGACTCTCCTGGATTCTTCTTTCCTCACCGGGACCGCGATCTTCTCTAACCAAGTTTTTCTCTGAAGGGAGTCTCAAGAGGGTAGCTCAGGATATGGGAGGAAAAGAAGGTGACGGGCTTTTCTTTGTTGCTGGCCCGGGAGAAATGGTGAATCAGTCTTTGGGTGAGCTCAGGCTTAAGCTAGCAAAGAGATTTAACCTCATACCTCAGGGTAAGTACCAGCCCTTGTGGCTGGTCGATTTTCCTTTATTGAATCGTGACGGGGAAGGAAACCTGACTTCTCTTCATCATCCTTTCACCTCTCCCAGGGAGGAGGATCTACCCTTTTTGGAAGATACGCCCGATTTGGTGAGAGCACGCAGCTACGATATTGTTCTTAATGGGAAGGAAATTGGAGGAGGAAGTATAAGGATTCATAAGAGAGAAATTCAGGAGAGAGTCTTCAAAGTTCTGAACATAGATCCCCTTCGGGCCCGCGAAAAATTTGGCTTTCTATTGGACGCTCTTTCCTCAGGGGCTCCCCCTCATGGTGGAATCGCTCTCGGATTGGATAGACTCCTCATGCTCATGGTGGGAGCGAGCTCCATAAGAGATGTCATTCCCTTTCCCAAAACCCAAAAGGGGGTGTGTCTCCTAACTCAAGCTCCTTCTCCTGTAGATGAAAAGCAGCTGAGGGAGCTAGGACTCGAGGTAAGGCGCAAATCGAGCTCCTCCAAGTGAAGATAATCTCTGGGTGAGTAGAGGAAAGTGAAATACATTGAAGTTGCCTTAAATCTTCCCCTAAAGATGTCATTCCGGTATAGAGTTCCTACTGAACTCGCTGCCCGGGTCAAGATAGGCAGCCGGGTACTCGTTCCCTTCAGAAACAAGAATCTCAAGGGTTTTGTTACCCGGGAAAGGAAGAAAGAGGAAAGGAAGCTGAAAGACGTTATCAAGTTAGTAGATGATTTCCCAGCCATATCTCGTCCTCTTCTCAGACTTGGTGAATGGGTCAGTCAGTACTATCACTGTTCCTTAGGTCAGTCTCTCCACTCCATGCTCCCCATCCAGCGTTCTCTCGAAGACAAGGAAAAGAAAGTTGAGGGGAAAAAGATTTCCTGTTCTGGGAATCTTCCACAAACGAGCGGAGGAAGTGTTTTTCTTCTTAAGGCTGAGGAGCCAGAAGAGAAGATCTCTATCTTCCTTTCTCTGGCAAAAGACGTCTTGGCAAGGGGAAGACAGGTTGTTCTGGTAGTTCCAGAAGTTAGCTACATATCGTCCTGGAACAAGCTCATTCAGTCTGAATATGGAAATTGTGTGGCCATCTTGCACTCAAGGCTAAAAGACAGGGAAAGATACGTGAGTTGGATGAGAATGAGAAGGGAAGAGGCCTATTTCGCTATTGGCACACGCTGCGTCTTGTTCGCTCCCTTCCCGGATCTGGGTTTGATCGTTCTTGAGGAGGAGGAGAACACATCCTACAAACAGCGCGAGGTACCTCGTTACCATGCCCGGGAAGTAGCGGCCAGGCGGGGTAAAATAGAAGGCTTTCCTGTTGTCTTAATGAGTCAGAGTCCTTCTCTGGAGTCATGGAGCAGAGCACACAAGAAAGAATACTTGCCAATTTCCACCCGAGCCACCCGAAAGACTCATCCTCAGGTGGAGATTATAGACCTTCGGCAGGAAGAAGATAAGGTTCTTTCTCGTTCCTTGGAGGAGGCCGTTAAGGAGGCCCTGGAGAGGAATGAGCTAGCTATTCTTTTTCTCGACAGGAGAGGATTCTCCCGGTATCTTCTTTGTCAGGACTGTGGGGAGGTTCTGCGTTGTCCCAATTGCAATATAGGACTCACATTTCATCTAAAAGGGGCTCTTTCATGCCACTACTGCGGGCATGAGGAGCGATCTCCTTTAGTCTGCCCTTACTGCACTGGAAATAGGCTTAGAGGTAAGGGAGTAGGAACGCAGCAGGTGGAGAAGGAAGCGAAGATAAGATTCCCTGGGGCTTTGATAAGAAGAGCCGACCTGGATATTGGTCCTTCCTTAGCAGGCTCAGCTCTCAAGGATGAGGTGATTAAAGGGAAAATTGACATACTCATTGGGACAAAGCTAATCATAAGAGAAGAAATTCTCAAAGAAGCAAGGGTGGTGGGGATTATTTTGGCTGATAGCCTCCTTAACCTACCTGATTTTAGGGCTGGTGAGCGTCTATTCCAGCTCTTGGTCAAAATAAAAAGGTCCATCAAAAAAGAAGGAAAAATGCTAATTCAGACCTACAACCCCACTCACTATTCCTTGAGATGCGTCAGGGATAGAGAGGAAGATTTTTATCCCCAAGAAATGAGAGCAAGAGAGGAACTGCACTATCCACCGCACTTTCACTGGGCAAGAGTCCTTCTTGAAGGAAAGACTGAAGCTCGGGTGACGGAGGCGAGCCAGAGGATCAGCCAGAAACTGGGCGAGAAGGGAGTTGAATTTTTGGGACCTTCTCCTTGCCCATTTGCCAAGATCAAGGGTAGGTATCGGTACCAGCTCATCGTAAGGGATGAGAATCCGAGCCGCATAACTGGTTCTCTCAAGGGAGAGGCGGGTTATTCTTCCAGCTCTACTAATGCAGTAAGGGTGAGCGTGGATGTGGATCCGCAAGAGTTAATGTAGGGAGATTGCAATGAGAGGGGACGAAATTCGGGCGAGGTTCTTAAGCTTTTTCGAAAAGAGGAATCACCTCATTCAGCCTTCTGCCCCTTTGTCCCTTGACGATCCGGCCCTCCTTTTCACTATTGCAGGTATGGTGCCCTTCAAGCCCTTCTTCTCAGGAGAAAAGAAACCTCCTGCCGCGCGCCTTACCTCCTGTCAACTTTGTCTTCGTACAAATGATTTGGACAGAGTGGGCAAAACGCCTCACCATCACACTCTCTTTGAGATGCTGGGCAATTTCTCTCTGGGTGACTATTTCAAAGAAGAGGCCTGTCAGTGGGGATGGGAGTTTGTGACGGAGGAACTTGGGCTTGAAGGTAAGCGCATCTGGATAACCATATTTCAGGATGACGATGAGACAGACCTCATATGGAGAAAAATAGGAATTCCTTCCTCAAAGATACTCAGAAAAGGCGAGTCGGACAATTTCTGGTCCTCAGCAGAAGTTGGTCCCTGTGGGCCGGACACAGAGATCTTTTTCGACAGAGGAGAGGATTTTGGCTGCCGGAGGAAGGACTGTCAGCCTGGTTGTGATTGCTCAAGGTGGGTAGAACTGTGGAATTTGGTGTTTATGCAGTTTAGTCGCGATGAGGAGGGAAAGCTCTCCTCGCTTCCTTCCAAGAATATCGATACCGGCATGGGTTTGGAGAGAACAGCATCGGTCCTTCAGGGAGTTGAAGATGATTATGAGACGGACCTATTCCGTCCCATCCTTGAGTGGCTAATGAAGCTTATTACAGAGGCACCGGAAGATAAACTGGGCACAAGGGCGATTTGTGATCATCTGCGTGCTCTGACCTTCCTTTTGGGAGAAGGTATATTTCCTTCCAATGTGGGTAGGGGATATGTGGTACGCAGAATACTTCGGCGGGCTTGTCGCTTTGGCAGGAGATTAGGTTTGCAGGAGCCTTTTTTATATCAAGGGGTCCCTGTCGTGACCAAGCTTATGGAACACTCTTACCCACACCTCGCAAAGGCTGAAGAAGATGTGGCCAGGATAATTCGGGCGGAGGAGGAGAATTTCCTCACGACCCTGAGCCGGGGAATGAGAATCCTGGAAGGGATAATTTATGAATTGAAAAGAAAGAAAAAAGAGTTGATCCCCCCCTCCGAGGTGTTCAAACTCTATGATACCTATGGGTTTCCTCTGGATCTTACTGAGGAGATAGCGGGTGAGGAAGGAATAAGGATAGATAGAAATCTGACCGAGGAACTCCTGACTAAGCAGAGAGAGCGGGGCAGGAAAGAATTTAGGGGGCAGAGGATTGGGATGAGGGAGATGGAGACTGCGAGCTTTCCCTCGCTGAAAGAAAAGGTGGCAAGAAGCGAATTTGTGGGACATGAATCTTTAACTGCAAAGACTCATCTTCTAGCTATTCTCAAAAATGGAGTTCTGGCGGACCAGCTGAAGGAACAGGAGGAGGGCGCTCTTGTCCTGGCCTCGACTCCTTTTTATCCTGAGGGAGGAGGGCAGGTCGCTGATCAGGGAAGAATTAGCACTTCAAGAGGTGTGGCACAGGTCCTTGATGTTCAAAAACTCGAAGATGGAATAATTGTTCATCAGGTGAGGATGTTGAAAGGCATACTGCGCCAAGGTGAAGAAGCCCTCGCCCAGGTCAACGAGGAAAGAAGGAAGGCAGTAGCTCGGGCCCACACAGCTACTCATCTTCTGCAAGCTGCCCTTCGAGAGATTCTGGGAAAAACCGTTAAGCAAAGCGGATCTTTGGTGGACGAAGATAGACTTAGATTTGACTTCACTCATTTCTCATCGCTTTCGGAGAGCGAAAAAAGCCGGGTGGCCTCGCTCCTTAACGAGAAGATCAGGAAAGACCTTCCTGTACGGGTGAAGGAGATGGGTTTGGCTCAAGCTCGAGCTAGGGGAGCTATTGCTTTATTTGAGGAGAAATATGAGGGAACTGTGAGAGTAGTAAACGTGGGGAAGTTTAGCATGGAAGTTTGCGCAGGGACCCACCTTTCCCGAAGCGGTGAGATTGGGCTTCTAAAAATCGTGAGTGAGAGTGCTGTGGCGGCAGGAGTGAGAAGAATCGAGGCTGCAGTGGGAAAAAAAGCCTTCCAGTGGACGGAGGAAAGGGATGCACTCCTGAAAAGAATAGCTTCTGAGTTGGGCAGCTCGGAAGAGGAGATCCTATCCCGTCTCAGAGAAAAAGAAAAGGATGCCCAGGAAAAGATCGGTGAGCTAAAAAAATGGCAAAAGATGTGGGCCCTGCTAGAGATGAATGAGCTGGTGAGAAAAGCTTCTCAGGTGGGAAGTGTGAGGATGGTGAGGGGAAAATGGGATAATGTAGACGCAGAGGTTCTCAGAGAAGCAGCTGAGAAGCTTCGAGATAGGCTCGGAAAGGGAATTGTCATCCTCGCCTCAGTATCTCAGGACAAAGCTCTTTTTGTGGCTGCCTCAACCCATAAAGAGGCGCCAGCCAATCTTATGGTAAAGGAAATTGCTCAGCTTACCGGAGGAAATGGAGGAGGCAGATGGGATTTTGCCCAGGGGGGAACCTCTCACCCTTCCAGGGTAGAGGGTGTCTGGGCCAGGCTGCCTCAAATCATAACCGCCCTAACCGATTCTTACCCAGGCCGATCTTGACGGAAAGATTGGTTGGAGCTGGCGGAGGGACTCGAACCCCCAACCTGCTGATTACAAATCAGCTGCTCTCCCGGTTGAGCTACGCCAGCCCATTTCTCAAACACATTTGTATCCTGGGAACTCAGCTGGGGAACTGTACCAGTTTACCTACCCCTGGCCGAGCTGGATTGCTCCTTTAGCCTCCACACTGTCCTGGTTCTGGTGTCCTCCAGTTCTATGCCCAGGGCACTAAGCTTTTTTCTTATCTCATCAGCCAATTTCCAGTCTTTTTTCTCCCGCAGCTTATCTCTCAGGTCCACCAAAAGGTCTATGAACTGAGAGGCATCCTTTCCCAAATCCTTCTTTTCATCCCCAAAGAGAGAGAGCACTTCCCCTATCTTTTTTATTTCTTTTCTCACTCTCAGAAGAGTATCCCTCGCGTCCTTATTTAAGGGAGCACCTTTTCTCATCAAGAGATTAGCCATTTTCACCGCTTCAAAAACGCTTGAAAAGACGAGGGGAGTGCTAAAATCATCATCCATGGCCAGGACGAAATCGTGCTCCATCCGGCCCGCGCGCTGAGCGAGATCTTGTACCCTTTCCTCCTCATTCCTGGAGAGTGCGGCCTCCCTCTCTTCTTCCTGGATTTCCTGTGCTCTTTGAAGAAAGTTCTGAATTCGCTCTAAAGAGGAAGCCGCTTCTCTTAGGGTCTCTTCCCGATAATCCAGGGGACTGCGATAATGTGCGGAAAGGAGATAGTATCTTACTGTCTCGCCGCCGAACCTCTCAAGAGCTTGCGAAAGATTGAAAACATTCCCTGTTGACTTGGCCATCTTCTGAGTTCTCATGGTGAGAAGGCCATTATGAATCCAGTACCTGGCAAACGTCTTACTTGTAGCTGCTTCCGATTGGGCAATTTCATTCTCATGATGGGGGAAGATAAGATCCCTGCCTCCACCGTGGATATCGATTTGATCCCCCAGGAGCTTCATGGCCATGGCCGAGCATTCGATATGCCAACCCGGCCTTCCTTTTCCCCAGGGACTATCCCATGAGGGCTCTCCCTCTCTTTCTTTCTTCCATAGGGCAAAATCCGCCGCATCGATTTTTCTTTCATCAATCTCTAATCTGGCTCCTGCATCCAGCTCTTCCAGATTCTGGTGAGAGAGAGCCCCATATTGAGGGAATTTCTTTATTCTAAAGAATATATCTCCATTCCGGCGGTAAGCAAAACCTTTTTCTTCCAATCTTTTGATGAGATCTATTATTTCATTTATACACTCGGTAGCGCGAGGATACTCATCCGCCCTCCTCACTCCAAGAATCTTCATCTGCTCCGTGTATTCCTCGATGAACTTATTAGCTAGCTCGAAGATAGAGATTCCTAAGGCCTTAGCCCGATCGATCATCTTGTCATCAACGTCGGTGAAATTTGTTATGTACTTCACACGGTACCCCCGGTATTCGAGATACCTTCTGATGAAGTCAAAGATCACCGCCGCTCTGGCATGACCCAGGTGCAGCTGATCGTAGAGAGTCACCCCGCAGACGTACATTTTAACCTCTTTCTCTTTAAGGGGGATGAACTCTTCCTTCTTGCCAGTCAAAGTATTGTAGACTACTAGCGCCATGTCTTTATATTTAACGGTCTTCCTTTTTTTTTAGACTCGCCACTGACCAGCAGGCAATACCTCTTTTCTTACCCAAAAATCCCAGCCCTTCTGAGGTTGTACTCTTTACCCCCACTCTTTCCGGCTTAATTCCCAGAACCTGAGCGATGTTCTTCCTCATTTGAGGAATATAGGGGGAAAGTCTGGGTTCTTCTGCCACAATCACCGCATCCACGTTATGAACCCTGAATCCTTCCTCCAGCAATTCTCTTTGTACCCGAGTGAGTATACTCATACTGGAAATCCCCTCATAGCGTGGATCATTGTCGGGGAAAAGATTGCCTATGTCGTCTTTGCCCGCTCCTCCCAAGAGGGCATCTGCAATGCTGTGCAGAAGTACATCTCCGTCGGAATGTCCTGCCAGGCCTCTATCATGAGGGATATCGGTACCCCCCAGGATGAGCTTTCTTCCTTCTGCCAAAGGATGAACATCGTAGCCAATCCCGACCCTCATCTCGCTCTCCTTAAGCTATCCCCGGATGATCGATTCCTCGAAGAAGCCTGGTGAACCTCCTCATCTTGATGCTCTAAAGATTTCTCGTGGGGAGCCTTTGGTGAGAGAGTCGATCCTTCCCCGAGGAGAACTTTCGTTCCGAAGGAACACCTTGCCAGAAATTAAACCCAGAAAAAAGCCAGAGGACACAACTCCTCTTACTCTAGGAATAGCTGACTCACCACCAGGTCCTGAGGTGAGGTAATCTTGATATTGGTCTCTTCCCCCGGGATTGTCTTTACTCTTACTCCAAGCCTTTCTACCAGACTAGCGTCGTCAGTGGCCTGCCACCCTCGCTTCCTGGCCTCCTCGTAGGCCTGGCATATGAGATCTTTCTTAAATCCCTGAGGAGTTTGAATGAGGCACACTTTTTTCCTGTCCAGCGTTGAGGAGACCAAGCTGTCTTGGCCAATCTCTTTTATTGTCTCTCGTATGGGCAGGGCTGGAACCACCGCTTCCCACCTCTGGGTTGCCCGAATAACCTCTATTATCAATTCTTGAGAAATGATGGGACGGACTCCATCATGAACGAGGACAGTGTCAGTATTTGTCTGTAGTATCCTCAAACCTTCCAGGACCGAATCTCTGCGCTCCTTTCCTCCTTCCACCACATTCCTAACCTTTTCATAACCATGTGGTAATAGAACATGCTCCCGGGTGTAATCCTTCATCCTTGCGGGAATCACCAGGACTATGCCATCTATGAGCGGACACTCTTCAAATTTGCTTATGGTCCAGGACAGGACAGGCTTTCCTTTCAGGAGAGAGAATTGTTTGGGTTGACTTTTTCCCAACCTCTTTCCCAATCCTCCTGCGGCAATGATCACCTCAACCCGCAATTTTTCTTACTCTGGGTCTTTTTCTCGTGGGTTCCTCTCTTACTTCGGTGAATATCATCTTGCCAGTGGTCGTCTGGAGGACAGAGGTTACTGTGACTTCTGTCTGTTGGCCGATGCGTTTTTTGCCTCTTTCCACCACTACCATGGTTCCGTCTTCAAGATATGCCACTCCCTGATCAGGGTTTTCCCCTTCTTTGATGACATTGATTCTGAGGCTCTCCCCCGGCAGAAGAATTGGCTTGAGGCTGGTGGCGAGCTCGTTGATATTAAGAACCTGTACATCTTGAATCTTGGCTAGTTTCCTCAGATTGTAGTCGTTGGTCAGTACAGTTGCTTGCATCAGTTTTCCCAGCCTGAGAAGCTTGGTGTCTACCTCCTTAATTTCAGGGAAGTCCTTATCAATAATCTCTACCGGAACGTTCTCCTGAGTCTGCAGCTTATTCACCATATCCAGACCCCTTCTTCCCCTAGCTCGCTTCGTGGAAGAGGAAGAATCAGCGATTTGCCCAATTTCTGTGAGAACAAAGTTGGGGATGATGAGGGTACCTTCAATAAAGCCGGTCTTACAAAGATCCAGTATTCTGCCATCAATGATCACCGAGGTGTCTAGAACTTTGCGCACTCCCTGCGAAGCCCCCGCTCCTCTTCCAGAAGAGCGGAAGAGGAAATTGTATATCTCCGTCTCTCTTTTTGTTGCCACCGTAACTCCAACGGTAGCAAAAATGAGGTTGGTCAAAAGGAGAATGTAGGGGGCGAAAGATTTGAGCGGGGCAATGAGCAAGAGTGGATAGGTAATGAGATTGGCCAGGATAACCCCCAGGGCCAATCCGAAGGCTCCAATGATGATTACTCTTACCGATGTCTGGCTAAGTCCTCGCTCGGCAACGACTATGAGAGTAGCTACCCATCCTCCCACCAGAGCAGGGATCCATGGGCCAAAATGCAGGTTTAGCGAAACTCCGTAGCAAACTACCGCTACCAGTATTATGAACAATATTCGTAGTCTGAGTTCTTCTATTTTCATATATTTTGTCCTTTCTTCTTCGCTTATTTGCTTAAGAGTGCCCTGTCTTTTAGTCTTTCGAGTTCTCTTTTGATGGAAGTGGCTCTTTTTTCTCCTACTTCACCGACTTCCGTTAGCTCAAACGCAGTGGCACTGATGATGCCGGGTAGATCCCCGAGAGAACTTACCACGTTTTCTATCACCACTTGAGGCAGATGAGGAATCTTGGACAGGGCTCGATATCCCCGAGGAAATACGGAAAGATCAAGATTTCCAGCTTTGGCTTTGTAGCCAAGGGCTCCCATAATATTGGTCAATTCTAGAATCTGTTCCGTGCTGAGTAGCTGCAGTTCAGAGAGCGCCTTCTCATAATCCTCTTTGGCATAGTCCCGGACAATTTGCCCCAGCTGGACCAGCGTGTCTCCAATAATCTCTTTCAGTTGCATCTCTATTAAACGGGCTTCCAGTCCTAGCTCTACTATATGACGGTCTACCTCTTCCTTGATTCTTCTTATGAGCTCACTTCTCTGCAGAGCCCTGGTTACATCGGACAATCTTACCCAGTCCTGGAATTCGAGGGTATCTAACTCCTCTAGAATCTCATTAAATGAAGCTTGATACCGCTCCAGAGTCTGAAGGGCTTGACTGGCTCTTCTTATCAGTTCCGGTACAGTTTTCAGCACATATTTTGCCTCTCCCTGATACAGGGTGACTATGCCCCGGGTTTGGGAAATGGCAATAACGGGGCAGTCCATTTGTTTGGCCATCCTCTCGGCCGCTCGATGACGGGTCCCTCTCTCACTGCTGGGAATAAGGTAGTCCGGAACTAACTGTGTGTTAGCATACAGTATTCTTTCCATATCACGAGAAAGAATAATAGCTCCATCCATCTTGGCCAATTCTGCCAGGGCGGTAGGAGTTAGCCTGTAATCTACTTTGAACCCTCCCTCAATGACTTCCAATATCTTGGGAGTGTCCCCCACCACGACGAGACCCCCTGTTCCAGCTTGAAGGATGATCTCCAGGGCCTGTCCCAAGGGAGTTCCGGGCGACATCAGCCTGAGGAAAGCGAGTACACTTTCCTCATTTTCCTTGGGCTTAAGTGCCTCTTTTCCCTTTGAACTCGTTTTGAAGTATCTCCTCAATTTTGGTGAACTCCATTATCTTTAGGCTGGGAAAGCTGTTCTTTTCATTTAGTCTCACTTTGGAAGTGAAGCATCGGGTAAACCCTAGCTTAGCCGCTTCACCCATTCTTTTCTCCATGAAAGAGGCTGCCCGGATATCGCCTCCCAGCCCCACTTCACCAATGGCTACCGTTCTTCTGGAGAAAGGGAGATTCTTGAGACTGGAAACAACAGATAAAGCGATGGCTAGATCACAGGCAGGCTCATCCACTTTCATCCCCCCTGCCACATTTATGAAAACGTCTTGGTCGTAAAAGCGCAATCTCTGTCTCTTCTCCAGTACAGCCAAAAGTAAACAGAGCTTATTGTAGTCAACACCCTGGGTTACTCTTCGAGGAGCGGCCAGATTTGAAGAGGCAACCAGTGCCTGGACTTCTACCAGGAAACACCGAGTCCCTTCCATCGTGGGGACTGCTACGCTGCCCGGCACGTCCTCACTCATGGAGGAGTCTGTCAGGAAGAGTCGAGATGTATCGCTGACCTCTCTTAAACCATTCTCCTCCATGCGAAAGATCCCTATCTCGAGGGTAGGCCCAAATCTATTCTTTACTGACCTTAGTATTCTGTATTCTTGGTTTTGCTCAGGCTCGAAATAAAGAACTGTATCTACGACGTGCTCGAGCACCCTGGGTCCGGCAATTGCTCCTTCTTTGGTCACATGGCCGATGAGGAAGACCGTTATTTTTCTTTCCTTGGCCGCTCTCATAAGGTAGACTGCGGATTCTCGTACCTGCGAAACTGAACCAGGGCTGGATGCCAAGTCCTCCCGGTATATGGTCTGGATAGAATCTATGACCACAAATTTGGGTTTCAGTCTTTCCATGAGTTCAGTAATCCCCTCCACATTAGTCTCGGAGGAGAGGTAAATGTGAGGTGAATTCACTCCTAACCTTGAAGCCCGCAGCTTTGTCTGGTCAGCCGACTCTTCACCAGAGATATAAAGAACAGGAGACTTGGAAGATGAGAGCTGGCCCGCTACTTCCAGGAGCAGCGTGGATTTTCCAATACCGGGCTCACCGCCTATGAGGATCAGGGAGCCGGGAACCACTCCTCCTCCCAGAGTTCGATCGAACTCTTTGATACCGGTATGGTGGCGCTCACCCTGCTTCTGGCCAATTTCCTGAAGAGACTCATAGGTGGCCTCTCCTCGGAAAGAACTCGAAGAGGATGTTTTCTTTGTTTTCTCTTCGTAGAAACTGTCCCATTCTCCACATTGGGGACAGCGGCCCAGCCACCTCACGGAAACGCGACCACAGCTTTGGCAGATGAATCTAGTCTGTCTAGTCATTCATAAGTCTTTCTTAAGATTAAAACTAGAACCTCTCTTAGCCGCTCAGGACCATGAGTTCTCGGACGTTTCCTGCAAGAGATCTATACTCTGCAGAGCTCTTCCTGTTCCAATGGCCACACAGGATAAGGGATCATCCGCCAGATAGGTAGAAATTCCGGTATTCTTCTCAATGAGTCTGTCAAAGTTTTTCAACAGGCTTCCTCCTCCGGTGAGAGCAATTCCATTATTGATTATGTCCGCAGCCAACTCCGGGGGAGTTCTCTCCAGGACTCTTCTTAGTCCATCCACTATAATGCTCAGGGGTTCGGATAGGGCTTTGCATATCTCTTCAGCACCTATCTCAATTTTCCTTGGCAATCCTGCGGCGAGGTCTCTACCCTTCACTTCCAGTTGCTCATTTTTTGAGGGCAGGGTGGCGTATCCTATTTCTCGTTTTATATGCTCAGCAGTAACCTCTCCCACAGCTAGATTGTAGCTTTTTCGCATATATCTCATAATGGTTTGGTCCATCTTGTTACCACCGGCACGAAGGCACTCTCCCACCACGATTTCCCCCAAAGAAAGTACGGCAATATCTGTGGTGCCTCCTCCTATATCAATGATCATATTCCCTTGGGGTTTGGTAATGTCCAGATTTGCTCCAATAGCTGCTGCCTTTGGTTCTTCAATCAAAAAAACTCTTTTGCATCCTGCCCTGATGGCAGCATTTTTCACAGCTCTCCTTTCCACCGATGTTCCCCCGGTGGGAATACAGATCATAAGGTAGGGAGGAAAGAAAATCCAGTGTCCATAGATTTTCTTGATATAGAACTTTAGCGTGCCCTCCACGATATCATAATCAGCTATCACACCATCTTCCATTGGTTTTACCGCAATAATGCTGTCCGGCGTCTTTCCTATCATCTCCCTGGCCTCGCCTCCTATGGCCAAGATTCTTTCCGTTTCTCTCTCAATGGCTACTACCGATGGCTCATTGAATACAACTCCCTGGCCTTCCACATAAACCAAGGTGTTGGTGGTTCCGAGATCTATGCCTATTCTTTTTCTCCTGGCTATGGCGAGCATTCCTATTCCTTGATTCTGACTATATTAGCTCCCAGTCGAGATAGATCCTTCTCGAGCTCCTCGTACCCCCGATCAATGTGATGAATTTCCTCTATTATTGTGGTGCCGCGGGCTGCCAATCCTGCCAGGACCAGGGCTGCCCCTCCTCTTATGTCCGAGGCCCTCACCAAATTTCCGGATAGATAGGGTATTCCCTCAACCACTACTCCTGCTCCTTCCTGTTTGGTTTTGGCTCCCATTTTCCTGAGTTCAGGAAGATGCGAGAACCTGGTCTCAAAAATGGTTTCGGTAACCACGCTGGTTCCCCGGGCAACACAGGCAAGAGAGGTTATTTGAGGTTGAAGATCAGTAGGAAAGCCAGGGTAGGGAAGAGTTTTTATCCTGAGTGGCCTTAAGTAATCGCCTGCTTTTACTCGAACATGATCGCCATTCACTTCAATCTCTGTGCCTATTTCTCTTAGTTTGGTAAAGATTATCCCCAGGTGATCGGGACGAATTCCCTCCAGTGTAGCTTCTCCTCCCGAGGCAATAATGGCCATTATAAGAGTTCCCGCGGTAATACGGTCGGGAATTATAGAGTGATGAGCAGGTCTTAGCCTTTGTACCCCGCTAATTCTGATTACGCTGGTTCCTTCCCCTTGTATCTCAGCTCCCATCTCTCTCAAGAACCTGGCCAGGTCTACCACCTCTGGTGCCCGAGAGGCGTTTCTGATAACAGTTTCACCTTCACTCAAGCAAGCGGAGAGCATGAGGTTCTGCGTGGCCCCCACGCTGGGAAGATCAAAGTGCACACTGTTTCCTTTGAGTCCGTTTGTATAAGCTTCAATATAGCCTCTCTTCACCTTTATTCTGGCTCCAAGTTTTCTTAATCCCTCCAGATGCAGATTAACCGGCCTTCTGCCGATGCAGCATCCTCCAGGGAGGCAGATTTCGGCCTTTCCGTATCTGGCCAGAAGAGGACCCAGGACCAAAACAGAAGCTCTCATTTTCTTAACTAACTCATAAGGAGCCTGGTAGCCGGAAAGGTTAGTAGAGTCAATTTCTAGAGTCCTATCTTTTCTGCTGACCCTTACCCCTAGACCTTCCAGGACCTGTTGCATAGTCACTATATCCATCAGGTGAGGAACATTGAGAAGGTGAGATTTTCCTTCAGCAAGTATCGAAGCGCACATAAGAGGAAGAGCAGAGTTCTTTGCTCCTCGAACCTTCAGTTTTCCTTTGAGGGGAATTCCACCCTGAATAACAAACTTTTCCACTTCTCTCTCCTTTTGACGAACAGTATCCGCTTGAGGTGACTTAGTGAGTTTCGCCGGCCAGATTCGCGATTATTTCGATTTCCGCCTTTGACTCGAGGTCTTCAAACCATTCTCTCAAAATCTCCTCGCTCCTTCTATTCTCTAGGTACTCTTCGATCTTGTCCCTGTACTCATGGAAACTGACCTCTTTCTTATCCTGGAGTTGTATGATCCGAAAGAGGCCTTCTCCCTTTACCTTAATAGTTACAGGGGTCTCGAGCTTTCCAATGAGCTCTTTCAAAGGAGACTTCAGGGTCGCTGGGTCTACCCATCCTAACTGTCCTCCTTTTTCGGCAGCTGGACCGAGAGAGATTTCTTTCGCGAGATAAGAAAAATCTTCTCCATCTCTTATTCGGCTAAGAATGCGATCAGCTTCTTCCTCACTACGGACCAGAATCTGGGCCATTCTGACCTTGCCTGCATGACGCAGCTCCTCCTCATACAACTCATAGAATTCTCTAATTTCCCTCTCGCCTTCAGTCCCCTCTAGATATTGCTCTAGTTTGAGATAGAAGTTGCGGGTTTCTTCCTGGTCTACTCTTACCTCACGCTCTATCTCTTTTGATTTTTGGCCCCTCAGCTCATATATCATAATCTCTTTCGCCAGCCAGCTTTTATAGTCCTCCAGGGATATTCTTTTCTCTCCCAGCACTCGCTCAAATTCCTGGCTGGACATTCCCTTACTCTTTTCAGCAATGATATTCTCCACCGACCGAGAATTTGGGGTTATTCCTTGCTTTTTTGCTTCTTGAAGGTAGATTCTCTTACTAATCAGGCTGCTCAGCACCTCGCGAGTTATGTCGGGGCTCTCCGGGTTCAGATTCAAGAGGCGAACCTCAAGCAGAAGCTCACTTTGGGTGACAATTTCCCCGTCAACATCAGCGATGATTCGGTCGATAAGCTCCGCGGGATAAGCAGCCAGGCCTGCCCCCAGGAAGATCAAAAAAGCAAGAAAGAGAGATGATTTCACTTCCCGGCCTCCGGAAGCATCATAGCAGATCTTTTAATCTTTGTAAAACTCCCTTCAGGGATATAAGCGACTTTCCTCCTTTGTCCTTAATCAAGATAATGAGGTGCTTTTCGTCCATAGGAAGAAATCTAATCTCACCGACAAAGCTCTCCCCAATCTCGGTCCGCATTGTCTCAGTGACCGGGCGAAAAGGAGAAAATCTGGCCCAGATCTCAGAACCTTTTCTTATCAGAGAGATGATACCTAGATTTCTGGCCACAAGTTTTATACGCAGAAGCTCAATTAGATTTCTGGTTTCCGCTGGCAGCTTTCCATACCGATCCCTTAGCTCCTCTTTGAACTCGAGGATGTCTTCCTCATCAGCCAGCTCCCCGATCCGCCGATAAAGATCCAGCCGTTGTTCCTGGTAAGGAACGTAGTAGGGTGAGATTCTCGCCTCTACCTTGAGATCTAGACTCACTGGCAGAGATGGACTCACCCTTTCTCCTTTGAGTCTCTTTATTTCCTCGGAGAGGAGCTGAGAATAGAGGGTGAATCCTACAGCCCCTATGTGTCCGTGCTGCTCTTTTCCTAAAAGATTGCCCGTGCCTCTCATTTCCAAGTCCTGCATGGCAATCTGGAATCCAGAGCCCGGTTTCTTGAATTGGCTAATTATTTCCATTCGTTTGCGTGCGTTTTCGGTAAGGATCCTGGAGGGGGTAAGAAGAAAATGGGCGTATCCCTTTACCCTCCCTCTACCTATGCGTCCTCTCAGTTGGTAAATATCAGCCAATCCGAACTGTTCTGCTCCCTCAACGATCAAGGTATTTACGTTGGGCATGTCTATGCCCGACTCTATGATAGTCGTGCAAACAAGGACGTTGAATTTTCTATTCAAGAAGTCTTTGGTGATTCTTTCCAGCTCCTTCGAAGGCATTCTTCCGTGTGAGACCCCCACCGAAGCCTCGGGAATGAGTTTTCTTACTTTTTCCGCTACCCGGTATATGTCCTTGATGCGGTTATAGAGATAAAAAGTCTGACCTTCTCTTTTTAGCTCCTGAAGAATAGCTCGCCTTATCAGATCCTCGTTGTATTCGGTGATCTCTGTTTCTATGGTCTGTCTTTCCTGGGGTGGAGTGAAGATTGTATACATGGGTCTGATACCTACCAGGGACATATAGAGAGAACGAGGAATAGGGGTGGCGCTAAGGGTCAATACATCAGCTAATTTTCTGAATTCCCTCAGCTTTTTTTTGTGAATTACTCCGAACCGTTGTTCTTCGTCAATTACTATCAAGGCAAGATCCTTGAAATTCACATCGTCCTGGATGAGCCGGTGCGTTCCAATGACAATGTCTATTCTTCCTCTCTTCAAGTCCTGGATAATTCTTTGCTGCTCACCAGGTCCTTGAAAACGGGACAGCATTTCAATCCTGATGGGGTAGGGGACCATTCTTTCGTTGAAGGTGCGATAGTGCTGCTTCGCCAGGATGGTAGTAGGAACCAGGACCGCTACTTGTTTATTGTCCATAACTGCCTTGAATGCAGCTCTCATAGCAACTTCTGTTTTGCCGTACCCAGCATCGCCGCAGACCAATACGTCCATTGGATCGCTCTTTTCCATATTTTTCTTAACCTCCCCGGATGTCTTGAGCTGATCGGGAGTCTCCTGATAGGGAAATGAAGCCTCAAATTCCAGCTGCCAATCGGAATCAGGGGAAAAAGCATGTCCTGGAAGAGCCTCTCGAATCGAATACAGATGAAGCAGAGAACTGGCAAGTTCATGGGCGGCTTTCCTGACTCTTTTCTTGGCTAATCTCCACCATCCTCCCTCCAGACTGTAAATGGGAGGGGGGTGGCTAGAGTCCCCAACATATTTGTGCAAACGATCCACAGCATCGATCGGTACATAGAGACGATCAGATGCTTTGTAGTTTATCTGAAAGTAATCACATTCCCGTCCTTCAACCCTCAGAGTTTTTATTCCGGTGAATTTGCCTATTCCGTAATCAATGTGAACCACGTAATCACCTTCTTTGAGTTCGGCCCACGTTCTAATCCCTCGTCCCTGCGTATCCACCCATCTCTTTCTTCTCTGGGTATAGCGCTTAAAGATATCTTCATCGGTGATGAAGACTTGTTTAACATTGTCAAAAACGAAACCTCTTCGTAGGTCCCCTATGCCGATGAAAGGAACGTTGGAGCTCTCCAGAAGGGGAAAGGTCTCTTTCAAAGATATGTCCATTCCCCTCTCGGCAAGTAGCTTTCTTAATCTTTCTCCCTGTCCTCGATTGGAAGCCAGTATGACTGTGCTGTATTTCTTTTCGCTCCATCTTCTTATGTCCTGAAGCAAGAGGTCAAACTGGTCTTGATAGGAGGTCAACGGATGCGAGGAAAGGGCAAGAGTGGATGCTCCCCTTGTCCAGGCCGATTTCTCGGGCAGGGTGGAAAGGTGGATGCATCTCGGTCTTCGGAGAAGATCATGCCAGCTCAAGATGTGCCCGAGATTCAAGGTCTTAAGACAATTCTCAAGGAGAGCCGGCTCGTCCAGAACGATGGTGGAGCCATGAGGAAAAATCTCAAATAGAGGGATGAATTCTCTTTTTTTGTGTTTTAGGAGGGCAAGCTCACTTTTCGGTGAGAGAACAATTTCTTTCCTTCTTTTTATTGAACATTGGGTTCGGGGATCGAATTCCCGCATGTAATCTATCTTGTTATCAAAAAGCTCTACTCTTATGGGATGAGGGTACAGAGGGGAGAAAAAGTCCACAATGCCTCCCCGGAGTGAATAATCTCCTGGCTCTTCGACCAAAGGAGAAAATTTATATTCTCCCTCGATAAGATACTTCAGGAGCCTCTCCCGCTTGAGGACATCCCCTGTCCTGAGTGTATGAATATTGTCACCAAGATGAGATAAAGATGGAACTGACTGGAAGATGGCAGGCAGAGAGGCCACCACCAAGGAGTGCCTCTGTCTTCGAAGCTCATGGAGAATCTTAAGACGTTCGCCCCTCTGGTCCTCCTCTCGGGAAGGAAGAAGAAAAATACCCTCTTCTCCTTGTAGAAAGGTACATAGATCCTGATGGATGTTATCAGCCTGGGAGTGAGTGGACGTGACAAGCAGCACTGGGAGATGGGTTCTTCTCCACAGCACTGCCACCACGTATGATTTCGCCTCCTGGCTTAATCCCCATAGCCATTTTGAGGAGGTCTCATCGCTCAAGAAATCAAGGAGTAATCTAGATTTATCCCTCTTCACTTACAAGTTTTTTCTCTCTTATTTTCTCATGGATAGATTCCAAAAGATTATCCATTTCTCCGTTGAGAATGTTTTCCAAATCGTACACTGTTACGTGATGCCGATGGTCGGTAACTCTCCTCTCGGGATAATTGTAGGTTCTAGTTCGCTCGGATCTATCTCCTCTGCCAATTTGAGATCTTCTCTGCTCGGAGATCTCATTTTGTTGCTCACTTTCTCTCGCCTGAAGAAGCTTGGCTCTCAAGATTCGCATAGCTTTAATCTTATTTTGGTGCTGGGAACGCTCATCCTGACATTGAGTCGTCACCCCTGTAGGGATGTGACTGATTCGCACTGCAGAATCGGTTACGTTGACATGTTGCCCCCCGGCTCCACTGGAATGGAAAGTCTCTATTTTCAGGTCATCTGGATTAATTTCAATCTCTATTTCCTCAGGCTCGGGAAGAACAGCCACGGTAACCGTTGAGGTGTGGATTCTTCCACTCGATTCGGTAACGGGAACTCTTTGTACCCGGTGCACCCCACTTTCAAACCTCAGGGTTTCAAACACATTCTTGCCTTCAATGGCGAAGATGACTTCTTTAATTCCTCCCCTGGAGGTGGCATGAAGATCCATGTTTTCCATTTTCCAACTCTTTTTTCCGCCAAACCGGTTGTACATTTTGTAAAGATCAGCAGCAAACAATGCTGCTTCATCCCCTCCTGTACCTGCCCGAATCTCCATAATAACATTCCTCTGAAGATAAGGATCTTGAGGAGTGAGAGCTTTTGCCAACTTTTGTTCCAGGCCTTCCAGATCCTTTTTCAAGTTTTCCTCTTCCTCTCTGGCTAGCTTTTTGATATCCTTCTCCTCTTTCTCATCGGCAAGGATTTCTTTTAGCTTCCCCATCTCCTCCTGAAGCGTTCTATATCTTTGCCAAAGAGAAAGGGGCTCTTCCAACTTGCCGGACTCCCGACTGTATTTTTCCAGGAGGTTTCTATCTCGAGCTACCCGGGGATCAGAGAGCAAGCGATGAAGCTCTTCGTATCTTTTCTGCATTTTTTCTAATTTCTCTATTTGCGACGCTTCCATTTTCATCCCCGTCCTTAAATCATACTAATTATAAGGCTGGTAAGCTCTTTGTCAATGTCTCTTGGCCTTAACAGCATTTTTCCTTTAAGTCCAGGGAAAGCTTGGGGGGTAAGGAGGTCTCGCAAATGAATAGGTCAAGGCCATGGACGATCGCCAAGACTTGTGAGCGGGGGTATGGTGCATCGGAAAATACACCCGGTGATGGTCACGTACCCAGCTTCTTTCCTGTAATTCTTTGGTAGGCTTCCAGGTATCTTTCAGTTGTCTTTTTGATAATATGGGCAGGAAGATGAGGAGCGGGCGGAGTTTTGTCCCAATCCAGGGTTTTCAAATAATCCCGCAAAAACTGCTTATCAAAGCTCTTTTGATGCTGGCCCGGGGTATATTCTTCTGTGGACCAGAATCGCGAGGAATCAGGGGTGAGAAGCTCATCTATGAGAATTAACTCTCCATCGAGAAATCCAAACTCAAATTTGGTATCCGAGATAATTATTCTTCTGGGTTTTAGAAGTTCACTGGCTCTTTTGTAAATCTTCAGGCTTATCTCGGCCAGCCTCTCAGCTAGCTCATTTCCGATGAGCTGCCTCATTTTCTCTCTGGTAATGTTTATGTCATGGCCACTGGCCTCTTTCGTAGCTGGAGTGAAAATGGGTTCAGGTAGAGGATCCGCTTCTCTCAAGCCTGAAGGCAGGGTGATACCGCAGATGGAACCGTAGTTTTGATATTCCATGTAGGCAGATCCAGCGAGATAGCCCCTTACTACGCATTCAATTTTGACTACCTCGCTCCTCTTCACTAGCATGGATCTCCCTTCCAGGGTATCCCGAAACTTGAGCAGGCTGGAAGGATAATCTTCTAAATTGGTGGTGATGAGGTGATTGGGAATGGTATTTCTGGTACGATTGAACCACAGGGAGGATAGAGCTGTTAGGACTTTCCCCTTGAAGGGGATAGGATCCGGGAGAATGCAATCGAAGGCTGAGACTCTATCCGTAGCCACTATGAGAAGCCGATCTCCCAGATCATAAATATCACGTACTTTTCCCCTTTTGAAAACTTCTATCCCGGCAAGATGGCTCTGGGTAATAGGAGGCGAAGAAGGCAATCTCTCTACTCCTCATCCTCTTCCAGTTCGATATTCCAGTAAGCTACATCAAGAAAATCTTTCCAGCTCTCCTCCCTTACTCCGGTGAAACTATCCTTAACAAAAGCTCTCCAGGCCGGTTTTCGAGGGAGTCTGATGAGGTTCATCCCCGCCTCTTTCAGTGTTCTGTTGGCTTTACGCAGGTTACAAGGGACACAAGAACAGACAACGTTTTCCCAACTATCTTTGCCTCCCCGGGATGAAGGTAGGATGTGGTCCAAATTGAGATCCTCCGGCGGGAACTTTTTTCCACAATACTGGCAGATGTTATTGTCTCTCTTGTAGATGTTCTTTCGGGTAAATTTCACCTCCCAGGGGGGGAGTTTGTCGTAAAGGAGCAAGAGGATGATGCGAGGTATCTTGAGATTGTAGCTGATGGTTCTGATTATGTCGTGGTCATTGGAGGTATTCCGAGAAAAATCTCTCCAATCCTCGAAACCGAAGGTATAGAAAGAACCCCCGTCCTTTACCACCACCTGTGCGTGCTTCAGGTAGAGGAGGCACACAGCTCTTTTGACAGAGCATATGTCAACGGCCTGCCACAACCCATTGAGAACCAGCACATGTTCGCTCAGAACCTCTACCGACAATTCTCTTCACCATATTTTGTTTTTGGGTACTATAACACAAATTGCTAGCTTGTCAAGAGCTATCTCGGCACGTGTCAATGCAAAGTAATTATGTCACCCTTTCTGCAAAATGAAAATGTCATACCCCTACCGGTAAGGCTTCCTTTTGAGAAGGAGCGTATTGTTGATGTTCTAGAGGGATAATAGGCTTGAATGGAAGCTCTTCCCCCTTGTAGAAGATATGGATAGTTCCGTCTAGGTGCTTTTGTACCTCTACCTTTGCTTTAGCAAAACCAAATCTTGTTTTGGTGGGAAGGATTTGGTAGAGCTTTGCCTTATAGTTTATGGTATTGTCTCCCTGAACACGTCTTTCTTCTTTCATTGAGAAGATCTGATCAAGATCCATTCCTTGAGGACTTTCGGCATAGATGACATTTATCCCCAGCTCTTCCCAGGCTCTTTGCATCTGAGTCTTTTCTTGATCCTTTTTTATGTTTACATGCAAGCCCCCATGGCGGGTGGTGATAAATTTGGAGTCTTTGTCTACATAAAGGGATAAGGGGATACCTTTCCTTTTGATAATCTCCTTGGAGGTAGCCATGTTCTCTTCCACACTATCCTTTAAGGCAAACTTTGCCCAGGGAACATCCTTGGTGGCATCATCTATTCCTCCAATGAGCTTGATCTTGGGACCTCGTCCTTGGAGCCAGTCATGATCAGAGGTATCGAATTGAAGCATCATATCTTCTTTAGGCATAGGTTCTCTAAAGGAGCGATGCTTAGGGTACCTTTTCTTCTTTTCATAGGAGCCTTTTTCAAGAAGGATGCCTCTTACTGTTTCCCGAGAGATAAAGATTCTTTCTCTTTCCTCAAGCATTTCTGTGAAGTGAGAGATGTTAAAGCCATCATATTTTCCCCGGTAAAGATAATCGATCGTGTCTCTTAGATAATCTTTTGTTCGCCGGTATGATGGTCTTCCTCTGTTTCCATGAATAAGTCCTTCAATTCCTTTCTTTTTCAATTTTCTCTTCAGCCTAAATATTTGTCTTCTAGAAAGATGAAGCTCTTCTGCCGCTTGATCTGCCTTCAGATATCCTTCTATGGTGTTTTCGATAACGCTATATCTTGCTAGCTCTTTTCGACTCAACTCGCACCTCTCCATTTTTACCTCCCTTTAGCTTTTGGGAGGATAGTATATCAAATTCTAGGGAGGGGTGACATTTTCACTTTGCAATACTATGACATTATCATTTTGCAACGACAGTCAAACTTCTACACTTTCAGTTCAGTTTCCCCAACATTCTTTACCAAATTAACGAAGAAGATGTTCATTGACGAAGGATTCTAGCGGGCGTTAACGCGACCCTTTTACCTCCTGGAGATATTTCTCCAGGCTTCTAATAGTACGTATTTCAACAAATTTCCTTTAGCCTATTAGGTGTCCCCGTGGTAACCATGTCCAGGCCCATCTACCACAAGAGAGCTTGACATACCCACCAGGCTCCTATAGATTGAGGGCGAGAGGTGACATGATGCTGGCCAAGGTTTACTCTAGCTCCCTTCTTGGAATAGATGCCTATACGGTGGAGGTGGATCTGGCCCGGGGTCTTCCCCGCTTCAATATTGTCGGTCTTCCTGATGTAGCGGTAAAGGAGGCCAAAGAAAGAGTTACTTCCGCCATAAAAAACTCCCAGTTTGATTTTCCCCTAAGAAGAATCACTGTAAATCTTGCCCCGGCTGATATCAAAAAGGAAGGTAAAGATGTTACTGTAATAACGTGGGGAAGGATGGTTCAAGGGAGCATGAAGGTAGCCCAGAAGCTGACAGACAAAGATATAGATGTGGAAACTGTTGATTTACGCACTTTATTCCCTCTTGATAAGGAATGTTTTCTTGAGTCAGTAAAAAAGACAGGAAAGGCAATAGTTGTTCATGAGGCTTGCATGAGAGGCGGTTTTGGTGGGGAGATTGTATCTATAATTGTAAAGGAAGCCTTTGATTATCTAGATGCTCCCATTGAAAGAATCGCCGCTCTTAATGTTCCCATACCTTTTAGTCCTGGGCTGGAGAGATTTGTTCTTCCCAGTGAGGAGAATATAGAAAATGTTGTGTTGAAATTGTTGGGAAAATAATCTGTTGAGTAAAGATCCACAAAATTTGGAGTCCAAAGCCGAGGAAAGGTTGGGTGATTTGATTAATAAAAATGGTAGATGATACTGAAAGATCCCGCGGCGGTTGCTTAGATAGTGTTCCTTTCGATCCGAAAAGAGGAGTTCATGCGTTAGTTGGGGAGAAGGGAGGAGGTAAATCTACCTTGTGTTCTCACAACAATCCGTCCGAGCTTTTTGTCTGAACCAGTGAACCAATAAAAAGTGAGATTCATGTCAGAGAAAGACCTGAAAATAGGGCCAGAAGCGAGGTGAGAAGTAGATAGGCCGGTAGCTTGGAAAAGGAAATCTTTTCAAAAAAGAAGTTCCGAGAGAGTGGTTTATCTTTGTATTAGAGGAGAAATTAAATGAGGTTACCAAATAAGGTGGCTATTATTACAGGAGCAGGCTCTGGTATGGGTAGAGCAACGGCTGTTCTTTTTGCAGAAGAAGGAGCAAAACCAGTTGTTGTGGATATTGACGAAGAATCAGGCCAGGCTACCGTGGATATGATCAAAGAAAAAGGACAAGAAGCACTTTTCATACCTGCAGATGTAACTAATTGCTCCCAAGTTAAGTCTATGGTAGCCAGGGTGGTAGAAAGCTGCGGAAAGGTGGATGTTTTAGTTAATTCGGCTGGCATGTGGCGTTTAGGGAATGTAGTTGATGTTGAGGAGGAAGAGTGGGACAAGATTATGGATCTGAACCTCCGAGGAACCTTTCTGTGTTGTAAATATTGTATACCTGAAATGATTAAGAGTGGTGGGGGGGCAATTGTTAATATTTCCTCAGAGTGTGGGATTGTAGTCTGGAAAGATATGGTAGCTTATTGTGTTTCCAAAGCCGCAGTGGTTTCTTTAACCAAAAGCATAGCATTGGATTTTGCTTCTCAAAACATAAGAGCTAACTGTGTTTGTCCGGGAACCACAGAAACTCCCATGCCACTTTCCTGGTTAGCAAAGCAGCCTGATCCCCAAAAAGCTCGGCGGGCGATGGAAGAGGTGCGTCCTGCAAATAGGCTGGGAAAACCGGAGGAAATTGCCTATGGGATTCTCTATCTGGCTTCTGATGAGTCTCCCTACGCTACGGGAGCAGTACTCTCTATAGACGGAGGTGCCACGGTGAAATGTTAGCTAAATTTTAAAAGTGCACTAACTTAAGATCGGAATTTTTGACTTGGTACACATCGGTAAGTATGTCCTTGTACCAAATTCTGACCTCTGCTATTCCTGTTTTCTCATCCGGGGCGATGCGAAGCTCGACCTCTTGTCGCAAGGGAGCCTTATGCACTCGGAATTTAAGGTTATGTATGGAAATTTTATGGTATGGATCTACTTTTCTTTTTACTCTTAGACAAAAGATATCCGTTACTGACTTGTAAGGAGAAGGTATCATAAATTCTCTGAATAAAGACTTCTTCTCCTTTATTGCTCTTTCAAATCTTAAGATAGGAATCTCCCCGGTTGTGCTGTGAACCTGGCGATAGTTATACCTTGTGACCTCACTTTCCAACACCTTTTCTGCCTCCTGAATAGTTCTCATCTCCTTTCTTGCACAGGTCCTTACGAGCCTGTCCTGCAGCCAGCGGTAAGGGCGCTCTACTTTCCCTCTTGCTTGAGGTGATAAGGCATAGATCGGTTTAACCTTGCACTCATCGATCACCTTTTTCCATTCAAGTATCTACTCCATCAGTTAAAAGGTAATGGCGTCTCCAAAGGCTATCTCTTCCCTGTACGAATCGAAAGATAGAGTGGCTATCCACATAGTAGGAGAAAGGGATTCCCCAGGTTAAGAAAACATCTTGAAGAGCTACGATATGATGCCAGGAAGTTTCCTTTTCTACTAACCTATAGTAGAGGAGAACTCTACTGTAATCATCTAAGCTAGTAATTAGATACCACCTCTTATCTACGTATGGGGAGAACTTATGGTGGGAGGAATCGTACTGGATAAGTTCTCCAATGTAGTTAGTAAGAGCTTCTCGGTCGTGGAGTTTTTTCTTTCTCTGCCGTGATGTATAGAAACCCTCTTTCTTTGCCCGGTCAATTATGGTGGGAAGAGATACCTTCTGTTCATAGCTCTGGTAAATCTGATCTTTGATGTAGCTGTAGTTGTAAAAGGTGATAGGGATGCTTTTATCTTCAATCAACTTCTTTTCCTTCTTTAGCTCATTGATAATGTTTTTCTCTACTTCATCGCTTATTCTTCTGGTTGCGCTCTTTCTTTTATACTGGATGGAGAAATTGTCAGGATCTTTTTTATAGCCTTCAAGTAGCCCAAAAAATCTTCTTCTCTTAATTCTCAGAGTTTCTAATAAATAACTCAGTTCTACTTTTTCATTGAGATACTTTTCGAGAAGCATTTTTATTTCCTCATCAGAGAATCTTCTGTGTAGTTGTTTTGCCATAATTCAGTCCTCCTTATTAAATAATGGGACTTGAATTATGGCATAATTTCCTTCTTTATCACATTTGGAACAGTGCACTTTTAAATCTTAAACCAGTAAAAACAGTGCACTTTTAAATTTTAATTGACAGATCGAGTACAAAAGCTTGACATTTAAGATAACCTGTGGTAGAATGCATCAACCAGCAGCTTAATCCTATAGTTTTAGCAACATTAGTGAGACGGGGAGCCATATCTTAATTAGAGTTTTGCTCAATTTTGTCAAAGAAAACGAGATCTTTCTCAAAAGATAATAGTAAAGCAGAAGCAGAAAACAAAAATTAAAGGAGGGAATCATGTGAAAAAGAAAGAGTGCGGCCCAAGTGGTAATGGTAGCCCTCATGCTGGAGGCACTGGTTCTGTCAAAAGACAGTAGCAAAGCAGAAGGAGAAAGCAAAAATTAAAGGAGAAAATGATGCCAAAGAGAAAGAGTGCGGCCCAAGTGGTAATGGCAGCCCTCATGCTGGGGGCACTGGTTTTGTCATCAGCCATAGGTGCGGCCCAAGAAATTAAGTTTGTGCCCAGAAACCGGACCTTGATTAGCGTAGGAACTCCTGGGGTTTCTCTCACTTTCGCTGACTATGAATCGTGGAATCCCTATTTTCTTGCTATCGTCGGGGCCAGTGGTGCACAGATCGTCTGGGAACCCCTCTTTTTTTACAGCTGGATGGCAGATGAGGAGATCCCTTGGCTAGCGGAGAGCTACCACTATAACGCGGACTTTACCGAGTTGACTATCAAGATTCGCCCGGGAGTAGAGTGGAGTGACGGCGTCCCCTTCACCGCTCGGGATGTAGCCTTTACCCTGAATATGCTCAAGGATAACGCCCCTGCCCTGCGCTATTCCACTGACATAGAAAAGTGGGTTAAGGAGGCTCAGGCGGTAGACGAGTTGACTGTCAAGATAACCCTTAACGTTCCGAACCCACGCTTTATGTTTAACTATCTCATGAGCCACGCCGATATAGGTATCTGGATAGTCCCCGAGCATATCTGGAAGGACTATAACCCTACGGTCTTCACTAACTATGACCCGGCCAAGGGCTGGCCTGTGGTCACCGGGCCCTACCGTCTGGTGTTCTCCACACCAGAGCAGGCGATCTGGGACCTGCGGGAGGACTGGTGGGCAGCCAAGACGGGTTTCCATCCCCTCCTCAAAGTGGAACGTCTTACCTTCCTGCCTGAACTTGGCGAGAGCAAGCATGCCCAGATGATGATCCTCAATGAGGTGGATCTTAGCCTGAATCTAACAGTAGGAAACATAAAGAAAGTGCTTGAACAGAACCCCAAGGTAAGCACCTTTAGCGGCCATGAGTCACCTATGGGGTATATGGACTGGTGGCCCTCTTCTTTGGGTTTTAACTGTATGGAGCCGCCCTTTGACGACCCTGAGATTCGCTGGGCCGTTAGCTATGCCATAAACCGCGATGATGTGGTGACCTATGGACTGGAGGGGATGGGGAAAACCACTAAAGTAACCTTTCCTGAGTTTACCGGTCTGCTGCCCTATATTGACTCTATCGAGGACCTGCTGGAGGAGTATGACACAAATGAATTCAATCTCGAGAAGAGCGCAGAGATCATGGAGAGGAAAGGGTACATCAAGGACAATGACGGGTTCTGGGTGGGCCCTGATGGCAAGCGCGTTGAGATTGTAATTAGTACCTTCTCTTTTCTTGAATCCCTTTGCCCCGTCGTGGTTGAAAACCTGCGCACAGCCGGATTTGATGCCACCTTCCACCTGCCTGTCGACGCTTTTAGCAGGATGAGTCTGGGGACAGAGGCCTTCATATTTGGCCATGCCGCCAGTGTGCGCGACCCCTATGCGTGCCTTGATTTGTACCACAGTCGTTTTGCAGCACCCACAGGCGAGACAACTTTTCCCTTCTACCGTTGGGCTAACCCGGAGTACGATAAGATCGTTGAAGAGATGGCTACTATTGCCCACGACGATCCCAGGATGTTCCCCCTGTTTCGCCAAGCTATGGAGATCTGGCTGAAAGAACTGCCCGACATACCCCTTACCTGCTATTACCACAGGAATCCCATAAATTACACCTACTGGACGGGATGGCCGACTGAAGATGATCCCTACACAAACGATGCCTTTTGGCACAAAACGCTCCTTCTGATGCTTTTGAGGCTTCAGCCCACCCAGTAGTCGGTCTGGGGAGTATGTCCACGGTTTGTTTGGTTCACCATGACCAATAAGAGTATAAGTGACCGCCAGAGGAGCCATGTCAACGGGACGGGCGCCTCTGGCGGTTGGGATGTTTCAGGTGGCTAAAAAGGAACTTTACCCTATTTTAGTCAAGTTGAAAACCGTTCACCGAGGGTAGGAAGGTGCACATAGTCAAGAGGACTTATGACTATTAGTTATTTATTGAAAAGATTAGGCTTTTTCGTCTTGGTGATTTGGGTAGCAGCCACCTTCATCTTTTTTCTTCCCAGACTGGCTAAAAGGAACCCCATCGTGGAGAGGATGAGCGAGACGGCACAGGCAGCTGGCTTCATTGGGGAGGGGCTAGCCGAGATGCAGAAGGACTGGGAGGCTAAGTTTGGTCTGGACAAACCCTTGTGGAAGCAGTACCAGTATTACCTCAGGGATACGCTCCGTTTAGACTTCGGTTACTCCCTCGCCTATTATCCCGCTAAAGTGGTAGACCAGATGATGAGGGCATTGCCGTGGACCATCGGCCTCTTCGGCATGGCCACCCTTATATCTGTTGTTCTGGGTAGTTTGGCGGGAGCCCTGCTGGCCTGGCCCAAGGCACCGAGATTCTTACAGTATCTTCTGCCTTTCTTTCTGACCTTGTCGGCTGTTCCGTATTACCTAATGGGACTTATCCTTTTGTTCCTCTTTGCCTTTATCATCCGCATATTCCCTCTGGGAGGAGGGTACTCGGTGGCGGTAGCGCCCAGCTTGTCCTTCCCTTTTATACTGGATATCCTGCGTCACTCGGTTTTGCCCGGCCTCGCCCTGGTCCTCGGCGGGGTGGGATTCTGGGCTCTGCAGATGCGGGCGATGATGGTAGTAGGTCTGGAGGAAGACTACATAACTTTTGCCGAGGCCAAAGGGCTGGGGGGAAAGCGCATCTTCCTCAGATACGCCCTTCGCAACGTTCTTCTCCCTCAGGCTACCTCTTTAGCCCTATCCTTGGGCATGATGATATCGGGTGCCATTCTAGTAGAGGTGGTGTTTGGGTATCCTGGCTTAGGGACACTCCTTCTCAAGGCAGTCTCTGGGTTTGATTACAATCTGATTAACGGAGTCGTTTTTATCATCATCATCATCATAGCCGTGGCCACCCTCTTAATGGATGTGCTATACCCTTGGCTCGACCCACGGATAAGTTACGGTAGGCGGATGAGATGAACGCATTGAGGAAAAGGTTGTGGGGGGTGGCAGCCTATTGTCGTCGTAACCCCAAATTGCTCAGTGGAGTGAGCATCATCCTCGCTCTTGTTCTTTTTTGGTTGATAGGTTCCCTTCTGGTGAGTCCCACAAGGGCTGCGGCCCTAACCGGCTTGCCCAGCCAACCACCTTCTTGGCAATACCTTTTAGGCACGGATACTCATGGAAGAGACCTCCTGGCTGTTATGATGGTGGGGACAGGCCTTACCCTCAGAATTGGGGTCTTGGCAGGGGCAATTGGGCTGGGGATAGGTATCATTCTGGGATTTCTGTCAGGCTATTATGGCGGCTTTCTGGACACTGTCATCAAGGGGGCCTCTGACGTATTGCTCACAGTGCCGCTCCTTGTTGTCCTGGTGGTGGTAGCCTCTATGATTCCAGGGGTTATCTCTTTGAATCTCATGATCCTGATAGTGGCATCCCTGTCGTGGATGTTGCCCACTCGCGCCATCAGAGCCCAGGTGCTCACCATGCGGGAGAAAGCATACATTCAGGTGGCCAAGCTCTCGGGCATGAATAACTTAGAGGTCATCGTCAAAGAACTAATGCCTAATCTTCTGCCTTACCTGGCGGCTAGTTTTGTGGCGGCGACGGCCGGGGCTGTTCTGGCGTCTATAGGTCTTTCGTTCCTGGGTCTTGGTCCCCAGCACCTACCCACTCTGGGGATGACCATCTATTGGTCAATATCATTCGCCGCCATGCTTCGTGGCATGTGGTGGTGGTGGGTGCCACCCACTGTTATTATCGCTGCCCTCTTTGTGGGGCTATTCCTGCTCACTGCCGGGCTGGACGAGATAGCCAATCCCAGGCTCAGGAGGGGGATATGAAGGCTGAGCTTCTCCAGGTGCGGAACCTGCGGGTGTATTACCAGACAGCGGTGGGTCCGTTGAAGGCGGTGGACGATGTAACCTTTAGCCTCAAGTCTGGGGAAAGGTTTGGACTGGCGGGGGAATCAGGGTCAGGTAAGTCCACGCTGGCCTTTGCTCTCATGCGCCTCACCAAGCCTCCGGGGTGTATTGAGGGAGGACAGGTTCTGCTGGACGGCGTGGGCCTGACTAAGCTCTCTGAGGGTGAGATACGCAAAGTCCGCCTGGCCCAGATAGCTCTGGTGCCCCAGGGGGCTATGAACTCTCTCAACCCGGTGATGCGTATTAAGGACCAGATTATTGATGGCATAGTAGACCATTCGAATGAGATACCCAGAAGTGCTCTGGAGGAGCGTGTGCCCGAACTTTTGGAGAGGGTGGAGTTGGGGCCTGAGGTGGCCAATATGTTTCCTCACGAACTGAGCGGGGGAATGAAGCAGAGGGTGTGTCTAGCCATAGCTATCTCTCTGAGTCCCAGGGTCATTATCGCCGATGAGCCTACCAGCGCCCTGGACGTGGTGGTGCAGAGGCAGGTAATGCTCACTTTGGGTCAAGTGCAGGAGAGCCTGGGAGCAT
>Ga0209979_1000154_pt1 | contig 115777 bp, 88 predicted proteins | sample AnhtaG_FD_183114 | JGI IMG/M metagenome (GOLD analysis project Ga0209979, IMG submission 183114) | Deep subsurface microbial communities from Anholt, Denmark to uncover new lineages of life (NeLLi) - Anholt_01485 metaG (SPAdes) (version 2) | ecosystem: Environmental > Aquatic > Marine > Oceanic... | reverse complement strand
GCTGCCATTTATTTTCATAATACTTTGTTATAAAAGAAGTTACGTTCATTTGAGCATCCAGCAAATTGGCTTTGTTTTGCATAAAAAGGGGTGATTTGTAGAGCGTTCTCTACACTTGTAGAGGGCATTTCGTATCTCGTGAAGCGTATCTCGATACGAAAAATACGAAATACGAAGCTCGAAATTCTCCGCAGGACACCTTGCGGTGGAAACAATATCAAAATCTAAATGACCTAAATTCAAAAGTTTGCCTTGATTGCCAAATAAAGGTTTATGTGCGTGTATCTGCTGATACGAAGACGTGCGGCTCTCCGCTAAATGCCTGCCATCTCTATGGCGGTTTGTATTATACCAAATTTCGAGCAAAAGTCAACTAAAAAATGAGCGTATAGGGTACAGCGGGTAGCGTAGAGCGTGGAGGAGATGGATTCCAACTACCTGTGGCATAGGTACCTATGGCACAAGTTTACACCCCCACTATAGTGAGATAACGCTTCGCTATCTCACGGGGCAAGCAGATTTGTTTTTGCCACGAAAAGGCACAAAAGGGACAAAAAAACGGCTAAAAAAGTGCTTTATAAGCACATAAATAGCTGGATCCCTGCTGGATCCCTGCCTAAGGCATGCAGGGACTGGCGCTGGGTCCCTGTCTAAGACATACAGGGATTCGGACTCGGGCAGGCCCCCTTAGAGTAAAAGACACTCTAAACAAGGGGGCAAGCGGGGCAAGCAGATTTGTTTTTGCCACAAAAAGGCACAAAAAGTTTAATAATGTTTTAACGCAGAGAGCGCTCCCCACTCCGTCTAAAGACGGAACCGCGGGGACAGGCGAGAACGCAGAGACAATAATCAATCATCAATGCTACTCTGCGTAGTAGCAACGCTACGTAGAACGAGTTATCAATAATCAATTACGCTGCCACAGAGAACACCAATAACCAATTACCATTAACCACTCACCAGTTACCACTCACCAATTCGTACGCTTGATTTAGAAAATTTGCCTGAAAAATCTTCGAGCAGCAGTTAGTAAGCTTTACTTTTCAAGCCAGACTTGATATTCTATTAGAAGTGAGGCTTAGCGGCGTAGCTAAGCCTGTCTCGGCTTGGCCGAGCCAAGACGGGCAGGTATATATGGGAAATCTTAGTGTACTGTTGTTCAGTTCGAGAACAGAACGGCTCAGAATGTTCGGTGAAAGATTTTAGGAGGCAAAAATGAATTCGAGAAGGTTTGTGGCATGGATAATTATTGTGGTAATGGTTCTCCAGATAGCCCCTTCAATGAACGCTGCGGCCCGGTCGCGTAGTTCTGCGAAGCCGACGAAGGAGGTGAACAACGTGGCCCCTCGCGGTTTTACCTCACTATTTAATGGTCGGGACTTCACAGGCTGGAAGGTGCCCAAAGGCGACGGCGGACACTGGAAAATCATTGACGGAGTGATAGACTACGATGCCCAAAGCGAGGCGAAGGGCGATAAGAGCCTGTGGGCGTTGCGCCAGTTCGGCGATTTCATACTGCGAGTCGACTGGAGGATTAAGGAAACACCCTATGTGAACCCACGGGTTCCCTATGTCCTGCCAGATGGCACACATGCGCGGGATACTAAGGGGCAGGTAATGCGGATGGCACTTCCTGACTCCGATTCTGGAATTTTCCTCCGCGGGGCCGGCAAGAACCAGGTGAACATCTGGTGCTGGCCGATTGGCTCCGGCGAGTTTTACGGTTACAGGACCGACGCCAGGCAGCCGCCGCATATTCGCGCCGGCGCCACCCCTCGAACTCAGGCCGACAAGCCCGTCGGACAGTGGAACCGTTTCGAGATAACGATGCGGGGCGACCGGGTAACAGTTGTCCTGAACGGCAAGACAGTAATCAAGAACGCTCAACTGCCCGGAATCGCCGTGACCGGCCCCATAGCCTTCCAGCACCATGGCGGCAAACGTGACGGCAAATGGGTCAGCCCGCCGAGCCTCCTGCAGTTTAAGAACATCTTCATAAAAGAGCTGTGAGGAGCTGACCAGCTCCGAAATACCAGAGGAAAACCTCGGAGTATTTACCAGTTGACCATGCCCAGGCTGCGAGGCTGTGGACAACAGCAGGTTATGTACAGGGGGTTCTTGTATTTCGCCGCGGAACTATTCGGCGAGTTTGCGTATTTGAATTTCCCGGATTAGCTACGAAGGCACTAAGGCACAAAGAAATAGTTAATCGCGGATTGCGCGGATTACACAGAGATTGAAATCAATCATTAACGACGGATTTTTCTTATTTCGGATTTCTATTTGACATATTTTACGTTATGATTTATACTTTACGTAATTCTGTTTTATCGGTAAGGGCTGTTTTTATGGGCATCTCAGAAATAATAGGTGACAAAAAAGCACAGATACTTGCGTTGGCAGCAAAGTACGGCGCTTCAAACGTGCGAATATTTGGCTCAGTGGCCGAGGGCACAGCCGATGAGCGTAGTGACATCGATTTTCTGGTTGAGCTTGAGTCCGGAAGGTCGCTGTTTGACGTGGGGGGATTGTTAATGGAGCTTCAGAACCTGTTGGGCCGAAGCGTGGATGTGGTAACTGAGAAGGGTCTGCATTGGTACATAAAAGAGAGTATATTGAGTGAGGCCAAACCTATATGAAAGACGACCGCCTCTATCTAATCCACATTTCCGAATGTATCGAACGCATAGAGTCTTATATAAGCGGGAAAGACAAAGGGCAGTTCCTGGATTCGATGCTCATACAGGATGCTGTGGTCCGCAATCTGCAGGTTCTGGCTGAATCGACTCAGCGTTTGTCTGATGCTACTAAAGAAAGCGCAAGCGAGGTTGACTGGTTCAAGATAGCAGGATTTCGCAACGTGCTCGTTCACGACTATCTGGGGATTGATATCGAACGCGTATGGAATATCCTCGAGAAAGACCTGCCTTTGCTTAAGAAGGCCATTCAGAGGATGTTGCCGTGAGAACTGCATACGATATATATCTAAACTTTCCGGATTCTGCCACAGAGGCCACAGAAAACACAGAGAAATCATTACTAATCAATTATCAATAATCAATTACGCTGCCACAGAGAACACCAAACAATAATCACTATCGAAGATCCGGCGCCATTTGACGGAATCACTAATCACAAAATTTTTCACGAAACGGGCATTTTTTTGTAACTTTTCGCGAATTTAAGCGTCTTATATATGTAGAGAAGGTCAAAGAATGGCAGTAACAAGGAGAAAAACAGGGATTCCCCTGAATGGAAAGGGCCGGGCCGTGAATTCGGAAGACACAGACATTATTGGTCATAAAGCAAGGCGTGAAATGGAGGAGTTTATCAATCAGCACCTCCACGACCGAGCGAAAGGATGGCCGGTATCCTGCCGTTTCGGCCCGGATTACACTGGCTCTCGCCAAGTTCAAGAGGTTCCAAGGCGGGGGGAACAAACGCACAAGAGAATAAGCGCATAAGAACATTTCGTATCTCGTTGCTCGTCGCTCGTATTTCGTCTCTCGTATCCCAGAAAAAAATCAACTATCAAAAATTAAACAGCAAAAGCTCTTTCGAGCCCCGATGTTGCGATACTGGAATTGTCATAGAAAGCCGAATAATAAAGCCATCATTGCGTAAGCGAATGATGGCTTTAGAGTAATTTACAACCGTCAAGCTGTTATTTCTTCTTCCTCTTTGCGGGCGCTTTCTTAGCTGCCTTCTTTGCTTTTTTCCTCTTTGCCATTTTTAAAACCTCCATGTTATAAGTATTCATCAACAGGCCCATATCCGTAGGCCTTGTTTTTCAATGTATCTTGAACTATATCAATCCTGTAATTAGCACGCTAACAGTATGCTTTGCAAGAAGTTTTTTGTGATTTTTCAAAATTTTTTTTAACCTGTTTTAGCGCCAATCTTGCGTAGGTCGGCGCCTGGTTACGGTGAAACTGATGAAAGCCATTCCTGAAGCCATGCAGCAGTAGCGCGAGCATTAGCGCCCTTTTGTTTCGCTTGATTTAACAGAGACCTCCTATGAGCATCGTCATGAACGAGGGCAAGATTCGATGCAGCAGAAACCGACAACCAGCCATTGTGAACGGCGTTCTGGACATCTGCCGACCAGCTCACGATTTCCTCCTGCTCTTTTACCCAGGCAGTCGGCCGATGACAAATACTCGCGACCTGCTCACGAGCCATATCACCCTCCTTGATGAGAGCGACCACGGCCACTGCCATTTGCACAGGGCTAAGGTCCTTTCGAAACAGGTTCTCGGCAAGTGCAATCTCGCAAATTTCTCGTTGGTCACCTTCAATTATGCGAACCTGTACTTCTTTAAGGCCGCCTCTTCTACATGCAGCAAATCTGCGATGTCCGACGATAAGACGGTAACCGTTACCATCATAGCCGGGAGCCACAACAAGAGGGTTAATAAGGCCAATCCTGCTTATCGATTCAGCTAATTCGGCAATACCTTTATTCTCCCCTTCCAACCGAAGGGGGTTTTCGCCCGCGTCTATTTCTTCCAACCCAATCGTAAATTCCTTTGTCTTTAGCATAGTATTCCCTCATATTTTGATGTCGGCTGGTGATTCTAAACGCTACTTTTTTGAGAATCAAGGGAAAAATTGGCGGGAGACCAATTTTTTAGTCGTTAGTCATTAGTCGTTAGGGGTTAGTCGATGGTCGTTAGTGAATAGTCGATAGAAACAGCAATATATTTAGTATATGGAAAAACCTGGCCCGATTCTCTGGAGTATATCTAACGTGCCTGGCCACGAGATAGGTCGAATTTCCGGTATGCCTTGCGCGCTATGCGTAGATTGTTCCTACACGAAAGATTGGCCACCATCGCGATAAGAGGACTGCGTCTTTGCCAAAGGTTACCGCACAGCCGGCTTACTATTCTCTGTATCGAATAAAAAGTTTCGCCGCAGTATTCGACCTCTTTAATGATATCGTCCCAAGACAGCTGCTTGTAACGGGCGACTGGAAAAGTGAGCGTGTAATACTTCCAGTCATTGGGGAAAGACTTAGCTGTGATCCTACCTTGCGATTCCATTTTTTTCCAGAGGCGTGTGCCGGGCAGTGGTGTTAGAACCAGTGTGTTGAGGATGTCCAAGCCATAAAAATTGGCCGTTTCGGCTATCCGCTTGCCGATACCCAGGCGGTCAATGTCCAGGCCTATAATGAAAGAGCCGACGACAAGAATATTGTGTCGCCTTATCCTCTGGACGGAGTCTCTCATATCTCGGCTGTTGGCGAGATTGAATTTCTTACCCACTTCAGCCAGCCCTTCGGCAGTCGGTGATTCAAAGCCAATAAAGATACCTCTACAGCCGGCCTTGGAGGCAAGTGTCAGCAATTCGTCGTCATCGGCGATGTTGATTGTGGTCTGTGCGATCCACTTCTTGCGGATGCCTGCGGCAATCATCGCGCGAAAGAGACTCTTGGCCCATCTGATACGTTCTTCACCGGTTCCGATGAGATTATCATCAACAACCAAAACGTACTTTTCTTGGATTGTTTTGAATTCGCGCACGACATTTTCAATGGGCCGAGCCCTGTAGGCCGGACCGTTGAAAGCTGTAACGCTACAGAAGCTACAATTAAGCGGGCAGCCTCGCGTGATCTGAATCGAACCTAAAGCATATCCGCTGGGCAGCAGGTCGTGTCTTGCAGGTGGAACGTTTTTCATATCCACATGTTCACCGGCATAAACTCGCTTTAAGGAGCCATTCTGGAGATCGGCTAAAACTTGTGGCCAGATAGACTCGGCCTCGCCGGTTACGACCGAATCGACGTAAGCGAGGGCCTCCTGCAGACACATGGTAGCGTGGATGCCGCCCATTATTACTGGTACGGACCGGCTGCGAAACTGCGTGGCCACTTCGTAAGCTCGGTTGGCCTGGGCGGTGAAAGCGGTAATGCCCACGAGGTCCGGTTGGGGCATCGACGCATAGTCAACTGCGCCGAGATTTTCGTCAATTACCTTAATGTCCCATTGAGGCGCTGTAACAGAAGCTAAGACTAAAAGGCCCAGTGGTTTCCAGATTCGATAACGGTTCCACCAGTTGTCGTTGACGCTACCAAGGCTCACCAGTGAATTGCGTGGATTTATTAGATACAAGCGCATGTCTTACCTCTTGATACTGAACGGACCGTACTTTGTTATTTTAACGTAAATTTCCTATATAACCTATTGTAGCCACACCGTTGAGCCTTGTAATTATTATAATGGCCGAATCAGATGCTCAATTTCAACCAGTTTTGCGTCAAAACCGTTAGATTTATAAACAAAAGCGACAATAACAAACTGAGATTTCCCATATACACGCCTTCATAAGATCACTATGCCTCGGGCTTAGCGATATATGCCAAGACAAACGCCGAAGCCCGCAAAAGACAACTTCAGGCCCAGGCTAAGGCCGAGCTTACCTGGCTTTTCATTTTATTTTTGGCCAGAGCCGTCCCCAAGCTGTCCTTGAGGCTGCCACCCACCGTTTTTCCACTCCGCCGATTTATTATAACCATCTTTTTTGGAGATTCAAGGTAAAAATGGTTATTGCTAATTGGTTGTTGGTGAATGGTTATTGGTGATTTGTTATTGGTTATTGGTGATTGGTTATTGGTAAATGGTTAAATGGCCGATTGGAGGGGCTACTCGTGGCCCAGAAAGTTTTGAGTGCTTAGTTTTGAGTTAAAAACGAGATTGCCACGCTGCGCTCGCAATGACATCGAGCATCGAGAATCAAGCATCGAGTATCAAGAGCTAAATCCGTTTCGCCACATCCCTGGCAAAATAAGTGATAATTATGTTCGCTCCGGCCCGCTTAATCGCGGTGAGCATCTCCATCATTGCAGCTTGTTTATCTAACAACCCTGCGTCGGCGGCGGAGTTTAGCATCATATATTCGCCGCTGACATTATAAGCGGCGATGGGACAATCGAAGCGCTGCCGGGCTCGACATATAATGTCGAGGTAAGCAAGGGCCGGCTTGACCATCACGATGTCGGCGCCTTCGGCTATATCGAGTGCAATCTCGGCCATCGCCTGGTCACTATTAGCAGAGTCCATCTGGTAACTCTTGCGGTCGCCGAACGACGGCGCCGATTCGGCAGCGTCCCTGAAGGGGCCGTAAAAGGCGGAAGCATATTTTGCTGCGTATGACATAATGGCTACATCCTTAAAGTCGTTCTCTTCCAACGCCTCGCGAATGTACTTTACCCGGCCATCCATCATATCACTGGGCGCGACTACATCGGCACCGGCCTGGGCGTGCGACAAAGCAACTTTAGCTAACAATTCGCACGTCGCATCATTATCGATTTTGCCGTCTTTAATAACGCCGCAATGTCCGTGTTTGGTGTATGCACAAAGGCAAATGTCGGTAATGACCAGAAGCTGCGGTGCGGCTTTCTTGATTTCGCGGATTGTGCGCTGTACAACGCCGGTTTCGGACCAGGCCTCTGAGCCGATGTCATCTTTTTTGCCCGGCAGACCAAAAAGAAGCACCGCAGGTATCCTCAGGGAGGCGACTTCGGCGGCCTCGGCGGCAACCGTGTCCGGCGAAAAGTGAAAACAGCCGGCCATCGACTTGATGGGCTCCTTGAGACCTTCGCCTTCGCGGACAAACAACGGATAAACCAAATCATCCACACTCAAACTAATTTCACGCACCAGCCTTCGCATCGCATCACTGCTGCGCAGGCGTCGCATTCTATTTTTCGGAAACCCCATTAAAAAACCCCTTAATCAGCATTTAGCAGATAGCTCATAAATCCGTTATTCTCTATTTCCTAATTTCCTATTTCTTCATCTGTTAGGTAGCAGGCCGGCTCGTTAAGCCAATATTCCGGGCCGGTTTCAGTGCCCAAAAATCTAAAGTTGCCTTTGCACAAATCAAACCATTTGCACTTGAGACATCTGGCATCAGCAAATTCAGATTTATTGCGCAGCTTGTTCAGGACCGGCCCAGTCGAATTTTCCCAGACCTGCTTGAAAGTTTTATCCTTAACACTACCGACCGCATAATTCCACCAAAATTGGTCGGCGTGTACGTTACCATTCCAAGTGATGCAGGCGATTTTCTCTCCAATTTTATTTCCGCCGTTGGCAAGCAGAAGCTGTCTGGCCAGCTCGTAGTTTTGAGTTTTGAGTTTTGAGTTTTTAGTTTCTCCGGCCATCTTTACGAGAAGATAGGGCCCATCTGCGTGATTGCCCACGGTAAGCACCTCGTCTATCAGGCCTTTGCGGGCAAAATCATCGGTCTTTTCTATTATTGTATCGACAGTTTGCCGCGTTTGTTCGGGGGTTAAAGTTTGTCCGTCAAGCTCCTTCGCTCTGCCGCTCCGAATTAAATGGTACAAGCAAATTCGTCTAATGCCCGTTGAAGCGGCAATATCAAAGACAACAGGAATTTGGTCGGCGTTTGCTTTTGTTATGGTAAAACGCAAGCCGGTTTTTATGCCCATCTTTTTGCAATTTTCAATTCCAGTCAGGGCCGCTTTGAAACTGCCCTTTAGCTGTCTGAAGCTATCGTGGAACTGTTCATCTCCATCGATGGAAATGCCCACATAACTTACGCCAGCACCGGCAAGTTGCCCGGCGGTTTCCGAATCGAGCAATGTACCATTGCTGGAAATGACGGTCCGCAGCCCTAATCGCCTCGCTTCCGCCAACAATTCGAATAAATCATCACGCAGCAACGGCTCGCCGCCGCTAAATAAGACGACCGGACAATTCACCTCCGTAAGCTCGGAGAGTAATTGCTTCGCTCGCACCGTAGTCAGCTCATCGGTATAATGACCAGACTGCGAACTACTGTAGCAATGCAAACAGCGCAAATTGCAGCGGCGGGTGCAATTATAAACAACGACGGGGCCAAGTGAATTCGTCCTCCGATAGCGCAGGTCGTCAGACTCACCTGCCAGGCCACAATATAGTTTTGAGATATTTATCATTCGTACGTTCTTTCTATGGCGGCAAGTAATCCATCAGTAGTGTGCTCTTCCGCTGTTACGTCAACCCTGATGCCGAGATTTTTCAGTTGCTGCGAAGTTACCGGCCCAATCGATGCCACTTTAACATTACTTGAGTTTACTAAATCGCTCTGGATTTGCGCGAAAAAGCCCTTGACCGAAGATGGGCTTGCAAACGTCAGCCAATCAATCTCACTTCTGCTAATTTTTTCTTTTAGCCACTTACATTCGCTTTTCTCCGTTACGACGGTATAAACAGCTATATCGTCGAGTTGCGCTCCGGCTTGCTCCAACAGTTCGCCAAGCTCATTTGAAGCAAGCTGGGAGCGCAAAAGCAAAACCTTTTTGCCTTTCAAATTTGTGAAGCCGATTAATTGTTTGCCGAGTTCGTTGCTGGTAAAGACAGCCGGGACAAAATCGGCTTTTATGCTGAACTCGTTTAATTTGGCCGCGGTTTCACTGCCTATTGCGGCGATTTTCGCAGAAGCAAAGACACGGCTATCCTTCTTCAAACTTTGTAAGCAATCGAAGAAAATGCTTACGCCGTTTGCACTGGTAAAGATTATCCAATCATATTCGGAGAGTTTAGCAAGTGCCCGTAAAAACCGGTTGCTGCTGGTCAAGGGCTTGAGCTTTATTGCTGGAAACTGTATTGGATTGCCGGCGTGCTTAACAATTTTAGCTGCAAAATCGGCGTTGCCACAGCGGTCACGAGTTACGACAATGTTCCTGCCAAACAACGGCTTTTTCATAAACCAGTTCAGGCGGTCGTCGCTGTCTGCAGCGGCGCCGACAATTACAATGGCCGGCGGTTCAATTTTCTCCTGCTTACACTTTTCGCTTATCCGGCTAAGCGAGGCTTTTATAACTCTTTGACTGGGCAAGGTAGCATCAGCAATTACCGCGGTCGGCATCTCTTCGGCCATACCATTTTTTATTAGCTGCTCGACAATAAAATCCAGATTGCCCATCGCCATATAAAAAACTATTGTGCCGGGGAACCTGGCGAGCAGATGCCAGTCGATATTGGTGTCTTTTTTTCCTTCCGCTTCCTGGCCGGTGATGAAAACAACCTGCGAGCTGTACCGTCTATCGGTCAGCATAATACCAGCGTACTCAGCAGCGGCGATAGCAGCGGTCACGCCGGGGACTATCTCAAAATCAATTCCGGCCTCGGCGAGTAATGCCGCCTCTTCAGCGCCTCTGCCGAAGACGCAGGGGTCGCCGCCCTTTAGCCGGACTACGGTTTGTCCGCTGGAGGCCTTTTCGATTAAAAGGTTATTGATTTCTTCTTGCGTAAAGGAACCGCCGCCAATACGTTTGGGCACGTGTATAATCTCAGCGTCCTTGTGGGCAAATTTAAGCAAAGCCGGGTTGGCCAACTTATCGCAGATTATACAGTCGGCGGCGCCGACAAGCTCTGCGCCGCGGACGGTAATCAAATCCGCCCTGCCCGGCCCGGCGCCGACGAGATATACTTTGCCTTTATTTCCTTGAGACATTAAACTCGAAACCCGAAACAAATTCGAATGACCAAATGTTCCAAACATTATACACGACTATAGACTCAAGACCGGAGAGTTTTGTCTTTGACAAGATACCAAATAAATCGAAAGAATGCCATTGTTTTTGTGGTAATTGGTGAGTGGTGAAATCAGCCTAACGGTGTGCAGTGCACACCCTGCAGACTGGAATAAATTTTTAGACAATCGAGTGGAGCCATCCCCTGTTACTCTGCGTAGTAGCAACGCTACGTAGCACGAGAAGCTACGCTTGAGGCTGCCACCCAACCGGACGAGGAGTTTTGAATGACGAAGTAGAGTTACTCTTTGAGAGATGCGAGGATTTTTTTGCCGCCGGAGGAGAGGAGGTCTTTGGCGATTTTTTCAGCGAGGTCGGCAGCCTGTGCGGTGGGGCCTTTAATCCGGCGTCTGATAAAATTTTGGCCTTGCAAATCCGATATAAATGCGCAAATTTCTATATCATCTCCGTCAATCTTTGCAAAAGCACCCACCGGTGCGTGACATCCGCATTGCATTGTTACCAGAACCTGTCTCTCCGCGAAAGTAATGGTCGAAGCTTTCTTGTCATTTAGGGCAGCGATGAGCCTGGCTGTCGCAATGTCATCAGTTCTCGTCTGAACGGCGAGTGCACCCTGGGCCGGGGCTGGGATGAATTGCTCCGGGTCGAAACAGAAGGAGACTTTCCGGCCCAGGCCGAGCCGTTCTATCCCGGCCCGTGCTAAAATAACAGCGTCAAATTTTCCTTCTTCGAGCCGTCTTATTCGCGTTAAGACATTTCCTCTAATAGACGTCGGCTTGAGGTCTGCTCTTAAGCGTTTGAGCTGAGCGGCACGCCTTAGACTCGAAGTGCCTATCTTTGCCGATGCGCGAAGCTGCTCGATTGAATTAGCCGAGTCGGCTGCCATTAAACAATCTTCAGCAAATTGCCTCTCGCATACCGCAGCGATGGTCAGTCCTTCCCGGCGGCGCGTAGGTAAATCCTTGAAGCTGTGAACGGCGAAGTCGGCCTCTCCAGCCAGCAGGGCATCTTCTACCTGCGAGGTGAAAAAACCGGTGTCCTTGAGATTCCATAAGGCAGTACGCCTGTCGCGGTCGCCCCTGGTAGTTATTTTTTTAGTTTCAATTTGTAGAGCCGGATAGATTTTTTTTAGAGCAGAGATGACAATCCCGGTTTGAGCGATGGCGAGCCGGCCGCCACGAGTTGCGACAGTAAGAACCTTCCTCATCAGTCGCCTTCATCCTGTGAAAGGAACATTTTGTTTATCAAGTCAACTGCCTGAAGCTGTTCCGTGCTCAACTCTTCGTCTCCGCCATCTTTAATAAAGCTGATTGGCCCGTGCAGTATTTTCTTAACGAGCGATTCTGCGAAAAGCTTCAGCTTGTCACTGTTGGCTTCGCCGAAATCCTTCGCATAACGCTTAGCTTCGGTGTGAGCCAGTTTAAGACCTTTCTGCGTAAGTTGTGAAATTACCGGCACAAGATTTAGTGAGTGCAACCAGCTGGAAAAATTATCGGTAAATTCGGCAACAATCGCGCGGGCCTTAGGAATTTCGCTACTGCGTTTTTCCCTATTAGAGTTTATCTGCTCACTTAAATCGTCGATGTTGTGCAGGGAAACACATTCAAATCGACCGATATCCGGAGCTATGTCCCTCGGCACAGCAATATCTATTATCAGCAGCGTTTTCTCTCTGGGAGCCAGCTCGTCCTTAACGGTATTGTGTGTTACTACCGGCTCGGCGGCAGCGGTCGAGCTAATCATCAAATCCACTTCAGCCAATTTTCCGGGTATATCGGCCAGGCCAATTATCTCCTCCGTCCTGAGCCGTGATGCCATAGCTCGTGCTTTTTTTGTATTGCGATTTGCTATAATCAAACGCGGTAGTCCTGCTTTGAGTAGATGTCTCGCCGCAAGCTCGGCATTTTCACCGGCACCCACCACCATCGCTGTAGCGGCGGACAAATCGATTTTTTTCCTGGCCAATTCTACAGCAGCCAAACTAATCGAAACCGCGCCGCAATTGATATTCGTATCGGTGCGCACGGCTTTTCCCACTCGAAAAGCATTGTGAAAGAGCCGGTGAAATATCAATTTACTCATCCGGCAATCGAGTGACATCGTGTAAGCGGATTTTACCTGCGATAAAATCTGATTTTCACCAACGGTTTGCGAATCAAGACCGGCGGCCACTTCGAAAAGATGGCGAACAATATCAATCCCTGTTTTTGTCCGGCTATATTTACGCCAGGTATCGACGGCAGCAGGCCGGACCTGCCCAATAAGGCCTGTTAGAAACGCGTTACAATCGAAACTCTTTCCGGCATAAAGATAGAATTCAATCCGATTGCAGGTCTCAAGAATTGCGGCCTCGCTAATCGCCTCTTCAGCGTGCATTTTTTTCAGCATAAAACGCCGCTGCTCGTCGGTAAAAGTAACTTTTTCGCGTACCTGCACAGGGCAATTGTGATAAGTTATATTGTTCAAAACAAGCTTCATTCGTGCCGCTCCTGAATCTTTTTACCGTTCGATTGTAATACATTGTAAGCAAAGTAATTATAAACATCAACCCCAAACCTACAACAGAGACAATTTCCAACTTTCAGAATCCTTGCCGGACAATAGCATTATAGTGTGCCAAATATCCTTGCAAATAGCCCTGTTTTTACGATAATCACCTTGCAGTCAGTCGTCGCGGTGGCGGCGACGGGTAAACATAAAAACAACCCCCAAATAAATTTGATATAAAATATCTTGCTGCCGATGGGTATAAAAGAAACCTCTAAAAAGAAGTTTAGACGTGCCATGATGTGGTCTGCTCTGACGCTGATCATATTATTGATTTTCCTGTCTATCTACGGGGCGTTTCTCGGCGCCGAGCGGACACAAAATCTCGTCAACTCTCTGCCATTGAGCGTTTACTGGTCGGCCTGGGTACTTGTACTGATAACAGCGCTTGCGATATTTCGGCGACTGGTTCGTGTGACCCGGCTGCTGCTGATACACGCCGGCTGCGTCTTTATTCTCGCAGGGTCTATGTGGGCCTCGGACGCCGGACATAAACTGCAGAAACAGCTCTTCGGAATCGACAAAATTCGCACAGGGCAAATGGTGATTTACGAAGGACACACCGAGAACCATGTTCTGCTCGATCAGAGCCAGCCGCCTAAGGAACTGCCCTTCTCGGTTCACCTGAAGGATTTCCGCCTCGAACACTACAAACCCGGCAGTATCCTGGTCTACATGCCCGACGACACAACCCGCCGGATACCCGTGGAAACAGGCTCCGAACACAACCTCGGCGGTGAAGTCGGTAAAGTCAAAATCGTCCGAACCTTCGAGCGATTCCGACTGGTCATGGAAGAAAACCAACGAGAAGCAATAGACGCGCCCGACGGCGAGCTCATGCCCGCCCTGGAAGTCATCATCGAAAGGCCAGACGGCTCCCAGCTCAAAAGATATGTCTTCGAACCCTCACAAGGCTACATGTACCAGGACAACTTCCAAATAAGCTACCTGCGAATGGTCAGCGACTACATAAGCGAGCTGCAGATAATTGAAAACAACAAAGTCGTCGCCGAGAAGAACATTGAAGTAAACCATCCTCTTCACTTCGGCGGGTACCATTTTTACCAGCATTCTTACGACGCCGAGGCGGGCCAATACACTGTTCTCGAAGTCACTTCCGACACCGGCCTGGCGCTGGTCTATGGCGGATACCTGATGCTCTGCGTCGGCGTTTTCTGGCATCTGTGGCTAAGACACATATTTACAGGAATAAAATTAAAAAAATTGAGAAATAAACCCCCCAATAAATTGGGGGGCTAAATACTAAATAGGGGAACCCCCCAACAAATTGAGAGATGGAAATTAAATACACAATTCAGGGCTTACTAATTTACGCTGCTATCGGTGCGTACGTCCTGGCGTTCGTGACGACTTTGCTGCGGCGTGCAAAAGCCGGGCACGTCCTGTATGTCTTCGGGTTCATAATTGCGGTTTTGGCTTTTGGTTATCGCTGGTATGATGTTCGCCATACGCCGCTGCAGAATCTGTTCGAGGTGTTCCTGTGCTTAGGTATGATTTGTTATCCAGCTTCCTTGTTCTGCCGGCGGATTCTGCGGGTAGGCGGCCGGTGCGCGGACATGCTTATAGGGGCGATAGTGCTGTTCCCTGCCGGCTTTATCTTTAACGCCCAGCCACAACAACTGCCGCCCGCACTGCAAAGCTGGCTGTTTGTGCCGCACGTGGCGGTGTATATGCTGTCATATATCTTTATGGCCAAAGCCACTTTCCAGGCCATTTCGCAGCTCGTCGGTAAAGCCCAAACCACCGACGAAAAGCTGCTGCCCCCTGAACAGGCAACGTACCGGATGATTTGTGCCAGCTTTCCGCTGCTGACACTGGGGCTTGTGTTAGGCAGCTGGTGGGGCAAACTGGCGTGGGGCGATTACTGGGGTTGGGACCCGAAAGAACTCTGGTCGCTGGCGTCGTGGCTGGTTTATGTTGGATATTTCCATTTCCGGTATATGTTCGGCAAAAAGCATGCCCGTATTAACAGCACGTGGGCCATTGCGGGGATGGCGGCGATTTTGATAACTCTGCTGTGGGCAAATCTCTCCAGGCTGTTTTCCGGCCTGCACAGCTACGCAACGTGATGTGGTTTTTCAACCACGGATACCCGCCTGCGCGGGCACAAGTTTTCACAGATTTGACGGCCAGAGCCATCCCCAAGCTGCGCTTGAGGCTGCCACCCACCTGAGGGTGCCACCCAAGCTTCATAGTAATTCAAAGGTCGATTTTCAACACCCAGGCTTCATTAGTAATTGGTCAATAGTAACAATACTGGTGGAGAAAAAAATTTAACAATCTCTAAACGTAACCCGGGAAAACAAGTATACTACAGGTTCTATCTAACAGATAAATAAATTCAGAAAAGGAGCGGCCTTATGAGAGTTTACCTGCTTATTACGGCAGGTCTGCTGCTGGCTTGTGTCGCAGGCTGTGCAGCAGGCAATCAGGAAGTCAAAAGTATGAAGAGCAGCGAAAGTATAACAATTGATAACGGCATTTTGTCTGTTTCTTATAATTTGAAGGACGGCACATTCTCCGCCCGGCGTGGTGAAAAATTATTTATAAAACAAGGGAACTTTCAAGAAGCCGCCGGCGCCAATACGGCAACTATCCGTACCGTAAGAGTCAAGGACGCTCTTGGTGCCGGCGAGGCAATCCAGGTCGAACTGCCATCGGGTTATACCTACACGCTGGCGTTATACAAGAATGTGCCGTTTGTCTGCGTCAAGTTACGGATGCACAATTCAACTAATGATACATTAGTCATTAACAAGATTGTGCCGGTGAGTGCAACGGTCGAGGTCGGCAAGGCGGCGAAAGACCTTCGCATATTAGGCTGTGACGGGCTGACGGCAGCAGACGAGAACAGAACGAGCTATACGTTCCTGGCGATGGCCGACCCGGCCACACGTACGGGCGTAGTAGCCGGCTGGCTGACGCACGGGCGGGCAAGCGGTATCGTTTTATCACAACCGATTGAGTCATCCGTGCTCATCGAGGGCCGAAGTGAATATGGTAAACTGCTAATAGAGCCGGGAAAAACCGCCGAGGGCGAAACGTTTGCTGTCGGATACTTTGACGATGCCCTTGTCGGCCTCGAAGAATATGCCGGCGCAATCGCCAAAATATACAAAATCAAACTGAACAGAATCCCATCCGGCTACTGTACGTGGTACTCCAGACCGCACGGCGGCGCATCGGACGAAAAGCATATAGCTGAACTGGCGGACTTCTGCGAGAAGAACCTGCGGAAGTTCGGCTTCGAGGTGCTGCAAATCGACGACAAGTGGCAGCTCAGCCGGCGGGACTATACGAGCCATAAGCCGACCGGTCCCTATCCGAGCGGTATGAAAGCGACAGCGGAAAAGATAACAGGCGCGGGTCTGACGGCGGGTATCTGGTTTACGCCGTTCGGCTGGGACTATAAACGGCCGGTTTTCAAGGACCACCAGGACTGGTTTGTCCATAAAGACGACGGCTCGATTTACTCGGTGCGCTGGGGGGGAGACTGCCTGGATATGACGCATCCCGAGGCCAGGGCGTTCCTGGACCCGGTCATCCGGCGGATAACCCGCCAGTGGGGCTATAAGTACATCAAGATTGACGGGCTCTGGAGCGGAATGGCTGTGAAGATATTGTATCCGAAGCCGGATTACCGCGATGACAATCTCGGAGATGCGGTTTTTCACAATCCCGCCAAGACCAACGTTGAGGCCTACCGGGACGGGCTCAAGCTTGTTCGCGAGGCATCCGGCGATGATGTTTACATACTCGGCTGCAACGTCGCACAGAATATGCGTACGCTGGGCGGCTCGTTCGGACTGCTGGACGGGATGCGCGTCGGAAGCGATATTGGAGCAAGATGGGGCGGAATCCTCAGTGGTGCGAAGATGGGGACGCGTCTGTATTTCCTGCATAATCGCGTCTGGCACAACGACCCGGACTGCCTGATGCTGCGTGACCCGTTGACGCTGGACCAAGCCCGTGCGTGGGGCTCGTGGATTGCTATCAGCGGGCAGTTAAATATAGCCAGTGAATGGCTGCCGGGATTGCCGGCAGATAAGCTCGACGTGGTCAAGCGCTCTATGCCGAACCACGGGCTGTGCGGTCGGCCTGTGGACCTGTTCGAAAACGACCCGGCGCAGGTGTGGCATCTTACGGCGGATACGAGCGAGCAGAGAAAAGACGTCATCGGCTTGTTTAACTGGGACGACAAAGAGCCAGGCTCGCTGAGCGTTGAGCTGGACAAGCTTGGTCTGCCTCGTGGTGGAAGAGGCACTTATGTCGGCTTCGACTATTGGGAGAGCAAGTTCGTCCCGCCGTTCACCGGGGCGCTGAAAGCTGAACTACGACCGGGCTCCTGCAAAGTCATCGCCATCCGTCGTCTGCTCGACCGACCTGTGCTTGTCAGCACATCGCGGCACATTACCCAGGGCATTGTGGACGTGATTGAGGAAGACTGGAACAAGCGAGCCAATACACTTTCCGGAAAATCCAAAGTTGTCGGTGCCGACCCTTATGAAGTCCGTATCTTCGCGCCGACTCGCTCATGGCAAGCGCTGCGGGTGAATGTATCCGAAGCCGACCGCAGAGCGGGAGTGACTGCTGAGGTACAGCAGGTGAGCCAGACAATTCGTGTTACCATAAACAGTCCTGAGAACCGCAGGGTTGCCTGGGAAGCTGCCTTCAAAAAATGACACTTGTGATAGTATAATTGTTGTGTTACGGCTCGATTGATTTGAAAATAACAAATAGGTGAGGTCTGTTTTATTATGGAATTCATAAATCGAAGAGAATTTATCAAGACAGGGATAGGCGTGAGTTTAATAGGAAGCACGGGACTTTATGCAATCGGAAGAAGAAAATCGAAGCGTCCAAACATACTGTGGATTATGATGGACGACGGCCGGGCTGACGCCGTCGGATGCTACGGCAAAGCGTGGGCACGAACACCTAATATGAACCGCATTGCGAATCAAGGCGTGCGCTTCGCAAGCGCTATCGTCCAGAATCCGGTTTGCGTGCCATCGAGAAAATCTATGAAATCAGGTCACTACCCCCATACCTTCGGGGTTACAGCTATGGGCAAGCCGGCCGGTGTCACGCCTGGCTATATGAAAAAAGCCGAGCTGAATGTTCCCAACCTGGTGAATTCCTGGAAACGAGTCGGCATTAATCCGGTCAATGTCGGGAAACGCCACGCCTATCAAAAGGACTGGATAAGTAAGGGCGACAGAGGCGCGTTGATAGATTTCCTCGGCAACCCAAGGGGGGCTAAGGCCAAAGAGAAATTCGAGAAGAGTACACAGCCGAACAAATACGGACAAGTTAATATCAAGACGCACCGGTGGATGATAGGAGGTGTGGTGCCGTTTGCTCCGGAAGAAACTCAGACGTGGCGGCTGGGCGACCTTGCGGTGGACACATTGAGAAAACTGGCAGCAAGCAAAGAGCCATTTTTCCTGCGCGTTTCGTTTCACGCGCCGCACGTTCCCTGCCGGGTGCCGGAGTCGTATTTTATTGACCCGGGAAAAATCACTCTGCCTTTGCCAAGCGAGGAGGAATTGAAAAGCAAGCCGCGATTTGAAAGGGAGAACCTCCATATTTATGCCGGGGGCCTTGACCTCACAAAAGAACAGGTTGGGATTTGCCGGGGGACATACTACGGGATGGTATCGCTGGTGGATGTGCAGGTCGGGCGGTTGATGGATATCCTTAAGAAGGCGGGGCTGCTGGACAATACGATCATTGCGATTAACTCGGACCAGGGTTTTCAGCTGGGCGAGCACGGACTCTGGAAAAAGCGGGTTATGTATGAGCAGAATGTTTGCGTGCCTTTTATTTTGAGCTGTCCGGGGCTGCTGCCGAGGGAGCAGGTGATTGAGGAGCCGGTGGAGATGTTGGACTTTGTGCCGACGCTGATGGATTTGTCGGGGCTGGATGTGCCGGCGTCGATTAGTGGGCGGAGTCTTATGCCGCTGATACGCGGTGACGTCAAGCAATGGAGGCCGGCCTGCTTTTGCGAAATCGACCACAGTATGTCTATGTATGAAGAACTTCGGAAAGGGACCGGCCGGCGCGTTATGGTGCGAACAAAAGAATGGAAGCTCGTATATTTTATGGATGAGCGCGTTCCGGACAAAGACGGCGCTCTGTATAATTTGAAAACAGACGGCGACGAAAAAGAGAATCTCTATGCTAAACGGCAATACAGGCATATAATAAAGCATCTTGAAGGTCTGGCTGAGGAATGGGACCAAAAAAAATAACTGTGGAGGACATTTTTCTGTTTAAGGAGGCAAAGCGATGAGGTTGCGAAAATGTAAAATTGGATTAGTGCTTGCTGCTCTTTTATTTTTCATTGGATGCGGGGAAGCAGTCAAAGGCGATGCGGTAACGATTGCGGAAGATGGTGTTAACAAGGCGGTCATAGTTGTTGCGGCGGACGCTGGCGAACCTGAGCAGCACGCCGCTGTGGAACTGGCCAGTTTTCTCCAACAAATCACAGGTGCAAAATTTGAAATCGTGCCCCCCCCTGCCGTTGGCAAGTTGCGTCTTCTCGTTGGGCCTAAAGCGGCTAAATTGGCTGTTCCCGAATTTTCCACTGATGGGCTCGGCGCCGATGGTATAGTCATCCGCACGGTGGGAAATGATGTAATCCTGGCCGGCGGTTACCCGCGCGGGACGCTTTATGCGGTTTATACTTTCCTCGAAGATTATGTTGGGTGTCGGTGGTGGTCGTCGAAAGTCAGCAGCATACCCAAAAAGCCGACGCTTAAAGTGGGTAAGCTTAATATCAACTATGTACCGGCATTAGAATATCGGTCGCCGTTCTGGTTTGATGCGTTCGACGGGGATTGGGCCGTGCGCAACAAGTGTAACGGACACGCTCATCGGCTGGACGCCAAACGCGGCGGCAAGCATATCTATGAGGGGCATGTCCACACATTCTATAGAAGTCTGATTCCGCCTGAAAAGTACTTCAAAGAGCATCCGGAATGGTTCAGTGAAATCAACGGCAAGCGCAAATATGAGCGTGCCCAACTTTGCCTGACCAATGAAGAGATGCGCAAAGAGCTGGTCAAGAACCTTAAGGGGCGGCTGCGTCAAAACCCCGCTGCCACCATTGCTTCGGTTTCGCAGAACGACTGGCACGGCTACTGCCAATGCAGCAAATGTGCTGCTATCGATAAAAAAGAAGGCAGCCCTGCCGGTTCGCTGCTGCGTTTTGTCAATTCTGTCGCTGCCGATATCGAAAAGGAATTCCCGCAGGTGGCTATCAGCACTCTGGCCTATCAGTACACTCGGAAGCCGCCCAAAGTTGTGAAACCCCGACGCAATGTTATCGTCCGGCTGTGCAGTATTGAGTGCTCTTTCAGTAAGCCGCTGGCCGACGAGCGAAACAAAAAATTCCGTGACGATATCATCGGCTGGTCGAAGATTTGCAACCGGCTTTATATATGGGACTACACCACGAACTTCAGGCATCACATACTGCCGCACCCGAACCTGCGTGTCCTGGGGCCGAACGTCAAGTTCTTCGTGGACCACAACGTCAAAGGCATTTTCGAGCAGGGCGCCTATACCACGAATGGCGCCGAGATGGCTGAACTTCGCGCATGGGTTCTGGCGAAACTGCTGTGGGACCCGACGCACGACGGGGACAAGCTGATAGATGAGTTTATCGATGGTTATTACGGCGAGGCCGGGCCACATATCAAGGCGTACCTGAAGGTGACGCACGATGCGGTGGAAGCCAGCGGCGATTGGCTCGGCTGTTTTGCCGATATTGCTGCTTCCGATGTAAAGGTGGGCTGGGCCACGAAGGACCGCTCTAAATTCATCACCCTCGAAACTCTAAGCGAGGGCCTCGCTCACCTCAAAGCAGCGGAAGCAGCCGTCGCCGATGACGTTGACTTGCTCTTTCGTGTGCAGTGCGCGGAACTGCCGGTAATGTATGCCTTCATGATGTGCTGGAAACCCATGCGCCAGAAGGCGCAGGAAGCCGGCGCCGAATGGACTATGCCCGATACCATTGATGACGCTTTCAATCACTTCGTAAAAATTGCCCGGAAAAATAACATCACCCGCGTTGACGAATGGAACGTAGGATACGGCAACCTGGAAAAAGCGCTGAAGCAGTCTAAGAAATAGGAACGGTGGGGCAAGACCCACTCTACCGGAATGGTTATCTCCGGGGAGAAAAGGAATAATATCTTAAGAAATTTAATTTTTTGCGCACATCTTCTGCGCTAAATGACACTATATTTATAGAAGCTGATATCAGAAATTTATACGAATTGGCGGATTTGTTTTGAATCTGAATTCAGAAACAGAATTAGTAGAAGCAGCCCAAAACGGCCATTTGGAAAGCTTCGGCGCTCTGTACGAGCGGTATCACAGCCCAATGGTGGCGTTGGCTTACTCAGTGCTTGGTGATAGAGATCTCGCTGAGGATGCCGCACAGGAGACGTTTGCGATAGCCTGCCAAAAGCTGGGCACTCTGAGGCACAGTGATAAATTCGCTGCCTGGCTGGCCAGTATATGTAGAAATGTTTCCCGGAGTATTCTTCGGTCGAAAGGTAAATCTGCGGCCGTGAATTTTCAGGAATGCGTTGAAAATCAAAATGATAAAGAGAATCGCCGAGATGCGATTAGGAAAGCTGTTTGGAAACTGAGACCTGCCGATAGAGAATTGATAGTTATGCGTTACTACGATGGATTTTCTCAGGCACAAATCTCTGGCGTTCTTGATATTTCGCAGCAGGCAGTTAACGGCCGGCTGGTGAGAGCAAAGCGAAAGATTGCAAAGTACCTAAAACGTAACGGTTTCACAGGAGACGATTATGAAACGAGCTGAAAACAATAAATGGCTTGATGAAGCGCTTGCCGAGGCTATCGGCTCAGAAGAATATAAAGCCAACTTTGAGAAGTGGAAACAGGAACATCCGGAAGCCGTTGAAATGTTAACCTCGCGGGCAGGTCGAGTACCCTCGGCATTTAAAAGCCCGCTCAGGATAAGGAACATAATTATGAAAAGTCCAATCACAAAATTAGCCGCTGCGGCGGTGATAGTTGGAGCAGTAATGCTGTCAATACATCTCTGGGATAAGTCAACACCTTCAGCATACGCTTTCGAGCAAACCGTTGAAGCTATGCAAGGCAAGCGGTCGTTTCACATACAAACATATTTTCAGAACCGTCGCAAGGATGAGTTCTGGGCCGAGTACGACGAAAACGGGAAAGTGATTCGTTATCGGCAGGAAGAAGGAAAAGGCCGTTATGGGCCCTTAGTAACTCTGTGGGAAAATGATATTCGAACGATGTACTATCCCACCAAACCGGCCGGTATCAGACTGATCAGCCGTATCGGCAACACGGAGCCTGAACTGGAGGAGTTCGATCCAGAAACCGCAGCAAAAGAGATCCATGAACATGTAGCTGCAGGCCGAGCAATCATGGAAATTCAGAAGCCTTCGCCTTATGAAAGCCTGATCACCCTAAATGTGACTCGTAAGGACAAACCACTCAGACAAGTTCTTCTTGTTGATCCCGATACGAAATTAGTTACTCGGATTGATAATTATTGGGGTGCTGATGAGGAACGGGAGTTCCACCATGGAATTGAGCTACTGGAATACAATCAGATGATTGATGCGAACTTGTTCAGTCCAGAGTTTCCTGAAGACACAATCACAATAGATCAGGTTTCACAAGAAGTCGGCCTCGCTCAGGCTGACATGAGTAATGAGGAGGTTGCCTGTGAAATCGTTCGCCAAGTTTTGGAGGCCTGGGCCGCGGCCGATTATGCCAAGGCTGGGAAACTCTTCGGCGGCGCCCCACCCGAGTTGCTGACAGAGCACTATCGCAACTTACAGCCCATCAGCATTATTTCCATCGGTCGCCCTGTACCGGTTCAAAACATAAAACCTGTGTTCCGTGTGAAGTGCACATGCGAGGTCAAACATGACAGCCAAGTAAAGACTGTCAGCCCGACATTTACTGTTATTGCAGTCGATGGTCAACCGGGACGCTGGTATGTAGGCTGGTATATTATGCACACCGACCTTGAAGTCGACGCACAAGACCGCATTGTAAAGGGATCAATTATCCCAGGGGTACGAGTTGGTGACTATACGCTTGACATGAGCAAAGACGATGTTATAAAAAGGCTGGGAAAACCAAACAATATTTTCTACGAGCGAGAAAGGTATACTCTGCACAATCTTCCGAGGAAGTTTTACATGTGTTTTGAGGGTGGTATTTCCTTTCTGATTGTTGATGGTTCAGTCAAAGAGATTGGAGTGCAAAAGCCTTTCTATAAATTCACTAATGGGTTGGGAGTAGGCGACTCGGAGCAGGACATCATACAAGCCTTTGGCGATGATTTTCAGCTTTATGAATCAAAATGGAAGGATTTTCTCATTTACAAAGATGAAGGTCTCATGTTTGAAATTCACAAGGAGAACCGAACTGTAATAGAGATCAATGTCTCTCGCAGCGGTTAGGGGATAATGCTCAGCGAACATGACAGCCAAGTAAAGACTGTCAGCCCGACATTTACTGTTCCTGCAGTCGATGGTCAACCGGGACGCTGGTATGTAAGCTGGTGTGTTAAGCTATCAACTGAAGATGTAATAACCTCTTTGAATAACAACAGATAAATCACAAGCTCTCGGACGTAAGTTACCTGGCACATGCGTTCAGCGTATCGTTAGTCCATAATGATACCTTTACCTGTGCGGCCGGGCTTGTTTGGCCCGGCCTTTTTTATGCGCCTACCTTTCCGAAATCAATATAACCAAAAATCTATTGCAAATGCTCATATTATGACTTATAAGATACGTTCACATTAACTCCTATATCTTTAAGGAGCAGAAAATGAACCATCGTAAATTGGTTTTATTATGTGCGGTTTGCTTCATTCTTGTCGCAGCATGCGACGTTTGCGGTGCGACTAAGGGCGCTATCATTTCCGGCGAGTTGAAAAAGTGGCACAAGGTTACTATCACCTTTGACGGCCCGCGCACCAGCGAAAAGGCCGAGCCCAATCCGTTTCGCGACTATCGTCTGAATGTTACCTTTACCAAGGGCAGCAAACGCTACACTGTTCCCGGTTACTACGCTGCTGACGGCAATGCTGCGCAAAACGGTGCCAGCGCGGGCAACAAATGGCGAGTGCACTTTGTGCCCGATGAGCAGGGCCGATGGTCTTACATTGCTTCCTTTCGCACCGGGGGCGATATTGCTGTCAACAGCAACCCAAAAGCAGGCAAGCCCACCGCCTTCGACGGCGCGAAAGGAAGGTTTACCATTGGCCCAACCGATAAGACCGGACGAGACCACCGGGCCAAGGGGCTGCTTAAATACGTCGGGAAACGCTATCTGCAATTTGCCGAGACAGGCGAGTATTTCCTCAAGGGCGGCGCCGACAGCCCGGAAAATTTCCTCGGCTATGCCGACTTCGACGGCACGTACGACACCGCTGAGCTAAAGCGTAAGGGAGAAGCTGCGGGCGGCAAGTTTCTACATACTTACGCCCCACACGTGCGGGACTTTGCGCCCGGGGACCCGACCTGGAAAAACGGCAAAGGAAAAGGCATCATCGGCGCCTTGAATTACCTGGCCGGCAAGGGTATGAACAGCGTTTATTTTATTCCTTACAACATCGACGGCGGTGACGGCAAGGACGTCTGGCCATGGACCGGTCCCAAAGAGAAATTGCGGTTCGACTGCAGCAAACTCGACCAGTGGGAGATTGTTTTCTCGCATATGGACAAACTGGGCCTGATGCTCCATATCATTACGCAGGAGCAGGAAAACGACCAGGGCCTCGACGGCGGGGAACTTGGTCCGCAGCGCAAACTTTACTACCGTGAGTTAATCGCTCGCTTCGGACACCATCTCGCACTCGTGTGGAACCTCGGCGAGGAAAACACCAATACCGATTCGCAGCGCAAGGCCTTTGCACGGTATATTAAAGAGCTCGACCCGTACGACCACCCAGTCGTTATGCACACCTACCCCGGCAAATATGAGGAGTTTTACAGTCCATTACTGGGCTACGAGTACTTTGACGGCCCCTCGCTTCAGACCAACGACACGCACGCCCAGACGGTGAAATGGGTCGACCGCTCCACATCTGCAGGCCGAGCGTGGTTCGTTTGCCTGGACGAAATCGGCCCCGCCCACACCGGCGTTAAGCCCGACAAAGACGACTTTCGGCACGACGAAGTCCGCAAGAAACACCTATGGGGCAATCTAATGGCCGGCGGCGCGGGCGTCGAATGGTACTTCGGATACAAATTCGCCCACAACGACCTCAATTGCGAAGATTGGCGCAGCCGTGAGCATATGTGGGACCTGACCCGATACGCTTTAGAGTTTTTCCATCAGCACCTGCCCTTTACCGAAATGGCGCACCACGACGAGCTGACTTCCGTCAAGGGTGATTACTGCTTTGCCAAACCCGGCCAAATCTATGCCATATACCTGCCCAGCGGCGGCACTACGAAGCTCAAGATGGGCGACAGTTCCGCAACCTTCACTGTACGCTGGTACAACCCGCGTAGCGGCGGCCCGCTACAAAGCAGCAGCGTCGGCGTTATATCCGGCCCCGGCCCAGTTACTATCGGCCATCCGCCCCGGGCCGGCGATAAAGACTGGGTCGCACTGATAAAGGTGAAACGATAGGGTCGTCAATAGATAGAAAAATTTGAAGGGCTGCAAGCAACTTGCTCACAGCCCTTCGATTTAAATTCCGCTATTGTCTCCAGAGTTAACGCCGGTCTGAATGAAGTTTCACTCAGAACTTTGCAACCTGAAACAGACTATTTTATCCAGTTTTCTGCAAATTTGGCAAAGTCCGCGAGATTCACAATCCCATCACCGTTAAGGTCTTCCTGAATCCTGCCTGCCGGGCCGGTCCAAAGCCATCGAGCAGAAATTCTTGCCAGAACCCTGAAGTCATGTGGAATGCTGACGGTAGCACTTCTCACAGTTACGTTACCACAATCATCGACTGCCTGATAAACGATGGTGTAAATCCTGCCGCTGTTGGGCCCACTGCGTTCAGCCCGCAGGTAGATTGAACCGTCAGGGTCTACCCGAATATCACCGGTTGTATGCCCGTCACCTATGGCATCATCGTCTTCATTCATCGTGATGCTGACCAGCGAAACCTCCGGGGAAGCATCGCAGATATCACTTGCCGTCCAGGAAGGCGTAATCAGAACCATGTTATGATTCACCGGCCAGAGGACGGTGGGTGTGACGGAGAACTCGAAATCAGGCGGGATGGTATCCTGCGCAATCACCGCTCGCGTCACTTGCTCTGCCATGTTGCCTGAAGCATCAGTTGCGTTATAGGTGACCACATAGGTTCCGCACGTCGAGGTATCGACCGTGTCGCCGCCGATTACGACCGGTACTACATTGCCGTCGCAGATGTCCGCAGCCGTTGCACCTTCCTCGGTGTAGCTATCCACTCCGCACTCCAACGTCATTGTGGCCGGGCCGTTGAGCGTGATTACCGGCGGTGTGGTGTCCTCAACAATGATGGTCACGTCCTCGGTGTCGGAGGCGCCGAGTTTGTCGATTACCTGGAGGATAATAGTGTGCTCGCCAAGTGGGAAGGTGTGGTTTATAATCTCACCGCTTCCGAGAAAGTCTGCTAATTGCAGAGCACAGGGGTCCGCCTCACCCCAGAAGTTCGGGTCCCAACAATCGACCTCGTACCAATTGAAATCGTTTATATCGTCGAAGACCGGATTAGAATCAGGGTCAGTGGAGCAGGAACCATCGAGTGTGACCTCTGCTCCGGCGGGGCCTTGGCCTTCGACTCTCTGACAATTGCAGCCCAGGATGCAGGCAGAAGGACGATGATTTGGTCCCCTCTCCGTCGTGAAGGACCAACGCGGACCCTGCGTCTCGCCGTATTCGTTCTTCGCTACGACTTGCCAATAATAGGTCATATTGTAGAGGAGCGTCTCATTCAGCTCGGGCGTCGGGTCGCACGTTGGTTTCCTCAAATCCTCGCCGATCAGCTCGAGAGCGTTGGGGTCTGTGCCGAAGTAAACGTCCCAGGTCGTTGGAGGGCGTCGCGAGAACAAGATTGCTAAATTAGGATGCAGACTCCGTTGGTCGCAGAGGTACTGCAAACCGCAAGTGGGGTCATTCTGAATTCCTACCGTGGCACCCAAGCCAGCTTCTGAACTGGGGTCCGCGTAGAGCATCAGGATGTCATTTGTGCCTTCAAACAGTTGCACCTGAGCAGTCACCCTGCCTTGCTCCGGGCCGCAGCAGTGCATCACTCTCGCCCACTGTACGACGAGAATACGATTGGGTGCACTACCAACAATCGCATAGTACACGTTGTCGTTCTGGTCCCAACTGGGATAGAGGTCGTCCCAGTAAAGTGCGATGAAACGATCGATGCCATAGCCAGTCGTGCCCGGAATACAGACATTGCTTAATCCCAGGTACTGGTCCTCGAAGTAAATCGTTCCATTGGAGCCAACGGCCACCTGATTGTAGCTTGTCCCGTAAAAATCGAAGTCAAACGGCAGGTTAATGGGGAAGAAGTGAGAGTCATCGCTAAGGTCGAGATTGGTTCCCTGTACGGATTCGGGCAAGGTCGCCTCAGGGACACTACCGGGAGGCGGAGGAGGCGGAGGCGGAGCCGCAATCTCGATCCAGTCGAAAGATGGGCCACCCGGCTCGTCGCTGTCAATAAAGGTGTAATCGCCGCAATCCGGCCCGCCTGTTCCCAGGGGAGCTATAATTGTAGCGCTTTCATCGGGTGGCGCGGACTCCTTTGGAGAAGATTCGACGCCGATGCGGACACCTGCCTCCGCCATCTCGGGCCGAGACCACATCCTATAGCCGCCATCAGTGCCATTTGCATCTTGATGCCCCCCGCTTTCTGCTTCATCCATATCTTCACTCCCGCCTGCTTCGGCCGACAGCCCTCCCGAAGCTCGGATGTACATTGGGAATGTGTACGTCAGGTTGTCTAGCGCAAACCGCATGGATTGTGGCTGGGAAAGAAAAAAGGTAATGACAGCACGCGCGATGGGCGTCATACTTGTGCCGCTGTTCATCCCCTCGATATAAGAGTATCCCATATCTTCGGCATCGGCCGAAAAACTGCCGATAGGACTCATCGAGCTGTCGAAGAAAGTCATTGTCGTTGCATTCGGTTGCGAGCTGTCGGTACTCAGTACGAAGCCGTAGGAGACACCGAACACAGGGACGGCGAAGTCCAGTGTCAAAGTCCCTTCGATATCACCTTCGATGTTCGGCAGTTGGACGTAGACGGTGTTACCCGGACCACCATCGATGGTTGCGTCAGAGGAGAAACCGAATGTCACGTCCTCGATGACCATACCGTCGACAACCGTACCGTCAGGCAATTCGTCAAATGTGATCGTCAGCGGTTGCAATTCCCATTCCCACATCAAGTTGGTTTCGACCGGCACATCGGTCGCACCGTCGAATGGGGCCGGATTATTTGGCTCAGGCGGTGGTAGTGGTGGTAGGAGCTCCGCCAGGTACCACATCTCAACACGGCCAATGCTACCGCCGGGTGACTGCCAGATATCGTGCGCGGGATTCGTATACAGATTGTGCTGCATCCCCATTCTCGTCAGCGTTACGGGGTGGCCGCCAATCTCAGTAGCGAAGTCACCACTTTGACCGTAGGAGTTGTACATAGTGCTCGTACCCGCTGCACCCAGAATACCGATGACGTCACCTGCGGAAACGGCGATGTTGACCGACAGGATGTTGCTACTGGGTTGGTTGACGAACCGCGCCAGGGACACAAAGGCATTCGTGCCAGGAGAAGACGGCGGGGGCGTCTGGTTGTTGAATCTGACGACTTCAACGTTTTGCCTGCCATTACCGGTTTCGTCCGGAACTCTGAGCCCGCTAATCACAAAATCGGTCGGAGCCTGGAACCAGTATCCCCTCGTTAAGCTGGAACTGCTAAAGGTGCTGCTGAAGTTTGGAAGTGGCATCAGGACATCCACAGTCGGCTCGCAAGGCTCGCCGCCGCCCAAAACGAAAGTAATTTGATTCTCGAACAGCTCAAGAACATCCAGGATTAGGTCGTTGTCAGAGTCGGAGAGTTGGTAGTCCCACGGGATGAACGAATTTAGAATTGCCTGATTGCCGTCCCGCACAATTATCAAAGATTGCAGGGGATCTGCTCCCGGCGCACCGGCTACGGTAGTGGCTGCAGCCAACGCACTCATGTAGTCACCGTTGTCTCCCGCATTATGGGTTGGCACCAGGTCAGGCACTGTGTGCGGAAGATTGAAGATGGGATGTGCTGGGACCCGGCGTACGAGTGGATTCACCGGTGAATCGAGGTCAGCTTGCCATGCAGCCCCCATTGTTTCCCAGAGAGGATGGCTGGGAGCGCGATCATACTGGTTATTGGCAATGATGAGTTTCCCACCGCCAAGCACGAAATCGTGGATGCTGTCCAAATCATCGTTGAGCCGCGAGTAATTTGACTGGTTGATGACGGCCAAGCCGAACGTTCCACTTGCAAGGTCGGCGACAAAGCCTGAATCATCTCCGTCATGGTAGCTATATGACAATCCGAGGTTGTCCAGGCTGAACCTCATAGCGTCGAAACCTGAATCTTCGTATACGGTAATGTTTACGGTTGTTTCTGCTCCTTGAATTACCACCTGACTTCCCACAGGAGCATCACCCTGTACTTCTTCATTCTCGGTTGCAAGCACATTCACGGCGCAGAGCGACAAGACAACTAACGCCAATAAGATTTTCCTCATATTCATAATTCTCCTCGCTTTCCGGCAGCCATTCTTGCCGCCGATTGTTAATGTTGTTAATTAGGTGTTTATTTTATTATTAGACACGGATTTACACTTATTAGAGTTAGATTTCTGCTCCCGTAAGGGATAAATTTCGCAGGAATGACGAGTGCTCCTATCTTTTTGCCAAAACTATACTTATATTAAAATCTGACTCAAGAACAATCAGTTTGAGTAAATTACACATCCGCTCCTCCTTTCAACCTTAAAGGCAATGAAAGGCAATGAAAGGCAATGAAAGGCAATACAAATAAGATTATATGCTTGTTCGTCTGAGGCCGTCAAGAGAATTTCCGAAAAATCGCAAATCCTCAAATACGGTGGGCCAAAAAATCTGTTGCAAATGCTTGTATCGGCCTTATAATGTCTTCGCCATGCGTAAATAGCATTGCGTATGGCGTAAAAAAAAGTAAGGATACACGAAATACGAATATGGAGAAAATTCCTATGGAATCAATTACAGAGCTGGGAATCGACTTATTTGGCAAGGATTTGCCGTCAATGGACGAAATTAAGACGCTGTCGGAGGCCGTCCATTGCAGCGAAAGCAACCAGATAGCTTTCAACGAACAATTAGAGGCGAATATTGGGCGACAATCGCCAAAAGCTCGTCTGGCAGTTGGCATCGGGCTTTTTATTCTCGGCAGAAACGCCGAAGCAGCGGCAAAACTGCAAAAAGCACAGGACTGCAAAGAAAAATTCGTATACCTGGCCTTTGCACTTCGCCGCGTGGACAAATTCGATGAAGCAATCGAAAAGCTGCAGAAGAGTCTTGATTACGAAGCCAACACATTAAGCACAACTCTGGAAAAAGTCGCCACATATCGGGATGCATCAAACTTTGACGCTGCCGCCAGGGAGCTGAAAACCTGCGCAAATTTTGAAAATGTAAGTGCGGAATATCACTACCAGCTTGCCCGCCTCGAGGAAATGCAGGGGCTTTACGAAGAAGCGATGGACAATTACAAAACAGCTCTGGAATTATCGCCCAATCATCAAAGAGCGCTTTTCCACCTGGCTTATCGCTGTGATTTATCCGGCGATGAAGACGCAGCCATCGACTACTACACGCAAATCGCTTCAATCTCTCCGGTTCACATAAGTGCCCTGCTGAATTTAGCCGTGCTGTATGAAGATATGGGCCTGTTCAACAAAGCTCTTCAATGTATTGATATGGTGCTGGAGTCTCATCCGAATCATCAAAGAGCAATACTGTTCAAAAAAGACATCGAAAGCTCAGAAACAATGTTCTACGACGAGGAAAAAGAAAAGAAAAAAAGCCGGAAAACCCAAATCCTTGAAACGCCAATCTCTGACTTTGAGCTGTCGGTACGCAGCAGGAACTGCCTGAAAAAAATGAAAATCGAAACAATCGGCGACCTTTTGAATATAACCGAGGTGGAACTGCTGTCTTATAAAAACTTTGGCGAGACCTCTCTTAGAGAAATCAAGAGCATTCTCGAAACAAAAACACTGCGCCTTGGTATGGCTCTGGAGGAAAAGCAGCTCCTTTCGGCAGAAATCTCTGAGCTCAGTGAGGCGCAAGATGAAGATGAAGAACTCTTAAACAAACCTATAGATGACCTGCAATTATCGGTGCGTGCTCGAAAGTGCCTGCAAAAACTTGATATTCGCACCCTGGGGGACTTGACGCGTAAAACAGATGCCGAGCTGCTGGGGGTAAAAAACTTCGGCGTAACAAGCTTAAATGAGATAAAAAAGGCCATCAACAACCTTGGATTATCGCTGCGAGCACTGGACTAATACTACAACGCAACTTAGACCCCGTTAAAGAATATAAGATTTTATTATATAAAAAGTTATGCTTATAAGCTAAATTCGAAATCCGAATATCGAAATTCGAAACAAATACAAAATTCAAATACCAAATGTTCAAAACATAGTTTCTTGGGGACTGCATTTTGCGCCTCCCGCCAAACGCAATAAAGGGCGTTTGGGGACACCTGCGAGGTATCGCAAAATGGCAGTGTCTCTACTTTTGCTGATAATTCTCGGCGGCTGCAAGGCAAGGCCGCTCACCAGGCCCACTCCGCAGATGGACATTGGGCCGCAGTTCTGGGTAAGGGTGCTGCTGCTCAATGATGTCACGGACTGCACGCTGAAGATTGGTTCGCCCTTCAGTGTTATTAACTTCGACCCACACAGACAAGTGGAACGAAACTATTCCGACCGGCTCAATGTGCCACTGAAGATAGAGATGTCTGCCGGCACAATTACGGTCGCCGGGCAACCCTTAACGGACAGCGAGGCGATTATCCTGCCCGGTGCCCCGTACATCTTTAACCTGAATGGTAACGATTACCGCGGCAAATTAAAGCTCGTAATCAATCCTGACGGCAGCTCTTTTGACGCGATAAACCTTGTGCCGCTCGAGCCGTATTTAGCCGGCGTAGTAGGTGCCGAGATGCCTGATTACTGGGAACCGGCGGCACTGAAGGCACAGGCAATCGCCGCAAGAACCTATTGCCTGTATATCAAAAAGCGTTTTGGCAGGAACCGCGCCTGGGACGTCAGGAAAACACAGGCACACCAGGTTTACCTCGGCGTCAGAGCCGAATCGGCCCGGATTTGGGAGGCCGTCAACAGGACATACGGGCAGGTTTTAATCTGTAAGCATCCTGACGGCACTGAAGGTATCTTCCCCACTTACTACAGCTCAATCTGCGGCGGGCACACCGAAAACAGCAAGCACGTATTCGGCGACTCTTTCGAAGCACTCGTTGGCCGTCCCTGTCCCTATTGCAAAAATGTAGCCAAGCACAGCTTTTTCTACTGGCCTACGGTGCAGTTCGATAAGACCTATGTTACAGCCAGACTATTACGGAGGTATCCAAAGCTAAAGCAGATTGGCGAAATCACGAACATAATTGCCGCCAGGCAAAGTAACTATGGAAAATTTTCGCGAGTGACGCTGGTCAAACTCGTCGGCTCAACCGGCAAAAGTGATTTCCTGCGAGCGGAGGACTTCCGGCTTGCAATCGACCCAAGCGGGCGTAAATTACAAAGCACAATTTACCAGATTGTTAATATGGGCGATAAATGGGAATTTTTAGCAGGGATAGGTTACGGCCACGGCGTAGGAATGTGTCAGTGCGGCGCCCAGGCAATGGCAAGAGAAGGCAAAACCGCTGAGCAGATACTTTCATATTACTACGCCAACTCCCGGATTGAACCAGTTTATTGACTCAAACTAATCGATTCTGGTTTTTAGAATAAGAACCCCCAAATAAATTTGGGAGCCAAATATAAAGAAGAATGGGTTGCCGCTCCGTCTAAAGCCGGATCTTCGATTTTTCGGGAATGACAAAAGGAAATAATGGCTGACTTGCAAATTCTCCATCAGGATTCCAGTTCTGCAGCGCGGGTAGGGTTATTAACCACAGCCCACGGGGAGGTCGAAACGCCTGTGTTCATGCCGGTCGGCACCGCGGGCGCGGTAAAGGGAATCACACCGCAGCAGCTCAAAGAAACAGGTTCCGTACTTATTCTGGCCAATACGTACCATTTGCTGCTTCGGCCCGGAGTCGATGTGGTGGAGGCGCTTGGCGGACTGCACAAACTTATGGCGTGGAACAAACCGATACTGACCGACAGCGGCGGATATCAAATCTTTTCTCTAAGCGGGCTTACCAAAATCGACGATGACGGCGTCGAATTTGCCAGTCACATAGACGGGACAAAAATATACCTGAACGCTGAAATCGCAACAAAAATCCAGAATCGGCTGGATGCGGATATAATAATGTGCTTCGACCAATGCACACACTTTCCCTGCGATGACACGCAGCTAAAAGAAGCGGTAGAAAGGACCATCCGCTGGGCGAAGCGCGCCAAAGATGCTCACGCCAATAGCGGCCAGATGTTGTTCGCCGTTGTCCAGGGGGGAATAAACCGCGACCTGCGCAGGTACTGTGCCTCAGAACTTGTCAAATTGGGTTTTGACGGGTATGCTATCGGGGGATTAAGTGTAGGTGAAGGACACGACAATATGATAAAAACGGTCTCCCATACAATGAAGTTTTTGCCGCAGGACAAGCCTCGCTATCTGATGGGCGTCGGCACACCAAGCGATATCATTGCCGCCGTCAAGGCCGGCGTCGATATGTTCGATTGCGTCCTGCCAACCCGAAACGGCCGAAACGCCTGCGCTTTTACCGAAGATGGATACGTCCGACTAAGGAACAACGCTCATATAGGAGACAGCAGACCAATCGAGGCCGGCTGCGATTGTTACTGCTGCAGTAATTTCAGCCGGGGCAGCCTCAGACATTTTTTTAATGTCGGAGAAATGCTCGGGCCAATTTTAGTGTCGCTGCATAACCTGAGGTTTTACCAGAGACTAATGGCCAAAATAAGGCAGGCCCTCAAAAAAGGCGAATTTTCCGATTGGGCAGCCGAACAATTAAAAAAATGATTATTGATTATTGGTAAATGATAATTTAACATCTTGCCAATAATCAGTAATCAATTACGAAAGGAAAACAAAAATGAACAATATATGGATATTGGCCCAAAGCGAAACCAACGAAGTACCTTCACGTGTTGAAGCAATACCGGTCACTGAGGAAGGCGAAGCAACGACGACGGTTGCAGCCGACCCCAATGCTCCGCCCGTGACACAGCGACGAAGCCCCTTCGGAAGCTCCTCGTGGATTTTTATTGGTTTGATGTTCGTAGTGATGTACTTTCTGCTTTTTAGAGGGCCTCGGAAAAAACAGCAGGAACACAAACAAATGGTGCAAACACTGGGGAAAAATGACAGAGTCAGAACAATCGGCGGAATTATCGGAACCGTCGTCGACATCAAGGATGACGAGATTACGTTGAAAGTCGATGAGTCGAATAATACGAAAATAAAAGTGGCCCCTTCAGCAATCGGGAAGAATTTGTCGAAAGATAAATAGTTCGATGCTCGATGCCGGATGCTCGATGCTCGTAAGAGCAAAACGAGAATCGGGTATCGAGTATCGAGTATCGAGAATCGAGGGAAGTTATGGGCAAGAATCTGGCACCGAAATTAGTTTTAATTATTGTTCTGGTGGTCCTTGCCGCGTGGACTTTATATCCGCCAAGCAAGACCTTAAAGGCCGGACCGGACCTGGGAGGCGGAACAAGTCTTATCTATGAAATTGACACGGAGGGCCTGAAAGAGCACGAAAAGAAAGATTTGGCCCAGAGAGTGATAAAGGTTTATCGAAGGCGAATAGACCCCGCTAACATCCAGAACATTATATGGCGGCCTCTGGGCAACACTCGCTTCGAAATACAAATGCCGCTGGCAAGCGCAGAAGCACGCGCGAAAGGGCGGAATTACAAAAAATTGCTCAGCGAGCTTTTGGCCGAAAACATAAGCCGCGCAAGAGTCATGCGTTCCCTGCAAGGGCCGGTAGAACAGCGAACAGAAGATTTCAACGATTTCGCCCAGGGCGACCCTAATAGACTAACAATTCTCGAAACCCTCGCTACAGTGTATGACGAGCGCAAGGCCCTGCAAGGTGAAAGAGACAAGCTCTATTCCAAACTCAAAACCCCGGAAAGTATAATCTCTATCACGGGGCTTGACCTCGACGAGATAAAACTTCGCCTCGGCGATTGGATTAAGCTGGATGAGGAACAACTGACAGAAACCCTGAAGGACTACCTCGGCTCCGAGGATAACCTCGACCTGCTGACCAGGTACGTAAAAATGTATGCCGAATGGGCTGAAGTTGTTGAGCAGCTAACCGAGCCGGAAACGGGCAAGAACGAACAATACGAAAATGCCAAAAAAGACCTGGATAAATTAAACCTGACTGAAGACCAGATTAAGTTTGTCCTCGAAATGTCACCCAAATCAGCCAAAAGACGTAAGACCCTCGAAAGCTTGAAAGCCGAGTTCGCAGACCGGGCGGAAGAAATCGACAAGGTAGTCGCAGTATTCGACGAGTACCGCCCATTCAAAGGCAGACTGGACGACCCCAAAGACCTGCAGCGAATGCTAAAAGGCGCCGGCGTACTGGAATTTAGAATACTGCCAACACAGGGACATCCTGAAGTAGATACGGACGAGATGGCCAACTACATTGAATCCCTTAAAGTAAAAGGGCCGAAATACGCCTCAGACAATAAACATGTATGGTGTGAAGTAGAAAATATTAACGAATGGGCCGCAGCTGACGAACAGAAGCGTCCCTCAATCGTTGGTCAATTCGGCGAGAAGTACTATGTCCTGGGAAGCAACAAACGAGATGAGACTATACTGCACAGCGCCGGCGAAAATGATTGGAGACTAAAAGCCAATCCGACAACTGACAGGATGGGTCGAAGAGCTATCGGGTTCACACTGGATGAAAGAGGCGGAAACGTATTCTTTACCGTTACCGATAAAAATCTTGAACGACCGCTTTGTGTTCTGCTTGACGGAATCGCCATATCGGCACCGACTATTCAAGCGAGGATACGCACACAGGGCATAATAACGGGCAGCTTCACACAAACAGAAGTTGAAGATATGGTCAACAAGCTAAACGCCGGCTCTTTGCCCGCACGGCTGATAGAGCAGCCCATCTCGGTAAAAACAATCGGCCCATCCATCGGCGCCGACAACCGAAACAAAGGTATCAAAGCGGGTTTAATCGGCTTATGTCTGGTAGTGCTGTGCATGCTGGTTTACTATATGCTTGCCGGCTCAATCGCCGACGTGGCTTTGGTGATGAATATTTTGTTCGTGCTGGCAATAATGGCAGGGGTCAGAGCAACTTTCACACTGCCGGGCATCGCGGGCATCATACTAACTATCGGTATGAGTGTTGACGCCAACGTTCTGATTTTCGAGAGAATCCGCGAAGAACAGCAGAAAGGCTCATCGCTGAGAATCGCCATAAAAAACGGCTACCAAAAGGCATTTAGAACTATTTTAGATGCCAACCTGACTACATTCATTACCGCTGCGATTCTTCTCTGGCGTGCGTCGGAAGAAGTAAAGGGCTTTGCTATCGTGCTTATGCTGGGTATCGCATCGAGTATGTTCACGGCATTGTTTGTAACCCGGGTGCTTTTCGATTTTCTTTTAGCGAAGCGAATTATCAAAGACAATTTATTTATGCTGCGCCTCATACACAAACCAAACATAAACTGGATGGCCGCCCGGCCAATTTTCTTGTGCATATCAACTCTGCTTATTGCAGCAGGTCTCTTTGTCTTCCTTACAAGAGGCGATAAATACGATATCGAATTTACGGGCGGAACAAGCGCCCAAATCAATCTAAAAGAACCCCGAACCAGGCAGTATGTGGAAGATAGAATCCGTGAAATCGCAAACGACCCGAACAATCCCAACCCCGCCCTTGCGGCTGCGAACGTTTACAGCATCGGAAACTCAGGCAAGCAATACGAAATTAACACCACAGAGACAAACAAAACCACCGTTACCGTTACTTTTCTGGAACCCGGGCGGCATACTGCTGAAACTGTAATTTCAGCGATTAACGAAGCCCAGGGTAAATTTGGCGGCGAATTAAGCAATTTGCGCGCGACAGAAGACACCACAAGCCCTGCGGCATTTGTCATAACAACAAGCCAGGTGAACAAATCCCTGGTAAAAAATGTGCTGACAACAGCTTTTGCAGATGCGAACATCTCAGAACCACAAGTTGACGAGGTTGTCAATGATGCAATACTAAAAGCTTTCGGGGACGAGCTGGAAATCCAGCAAGACCTTCAACCGAAAATCGCCTCGGAGGAGAAAATAAGTGAGGAGCTTATAGAGTCTTACCCTGAACTTGCTGATTTTCTGGGCGGTGTTAAAATCACGTGCGAAATAGAAAGAGCCGCCACCGTAGAAGAAATCAACTCCAGACTGGCCGATTTGCGATTCAAGCCTGATATGCAGGAACTTAACTGGTCGTATTCCTATAAAATGCTCGGCTCAGACCTAAACGAGATGGAACCAAACCAGCCGGTAAATTCGTTTGTCTATATCAGCGTTGAGCCGGAAGCGGGATTTCGCGAACTAAGCGAGGATGAATGGACGCAGTTTGTCGAAAACGAAAGAACCAAAGTCCTGGCAGCAACCGAACTGGAAGGGTCACTGCCCCGAGTGAGGCAGTTTGCCCCCTCGGTCGGCGCAGAGGCAAAGACACGTGCACTGATTGCTATTATCCTGTCATTGTTTGCAATTGTCACTTATATCTGGATTCGATTCGGAAATGTCCGTTATGGTATTGCGGCAATTGTAGCACTGGTGCACGATGTATGTATCACACTCGGTGCCATTACCGCCTGCACCTACATCGCGGGAACGCCGATTGGTGAAAAACTGCTGATTGGAGATTTCAAAATCAACCTGGCGATAGTAGCGGCTCTTCTAACAATTATAGGATACTCACTTAACGATACGATTGTGGTTTTCGACCGTATTCGTGAAAATCGGCGCAAGGCCCTGCTCAATCCGCAGATAATTACCAACAGCATTAATCAGACCCTTTCCAGGACCCTTCTAACATCGTTCACGACCTTTATAGTCGTGCTGATAATGTACATCTTCGGCGGCCCGGGGCTGAGAGGCTTCACGTTCGCAATCGGTCTGGGCATCATCATAGGTACGTATTCGTCCATTGCGATAGCCGCACCGGTATTGCTGCTCGGCGCCGGGTTCGCAAAGACGACCAAAAAGAGCGTTTGGGGTCGCACAAAGACCAAAAATGAAAAAAGTAAATAGATGACAGGAGATGGACGATATACTATACGCAATACGCTATACGATTTACCAATAAGCGCAAAAAATGCAAAAAGATTTGAAAATAGGAATGGTTCTGGGCCTGGTGCTGACAATCGTCGCTGTGCTCTGGCTCTGTACCCGCCCCAGCCTGAGTACAAAAGCAAGAATGCTGAACTTTTACAATGCGGGGCCCCGGCAGGAATCTATCGAGCAGCCGGTTCTGCCTCTCATTGCTAAGGTTGAAACCGAACAAAGTAACGTGCCGGACTTAACAGCCCGCAAAGAAGTCGAGAAAATAATTCATACCATCCGTGAGGGTGAAACCCTCTCCGGAATTTCCCGGGAATACTACGGCTCCGAAAACAAATGGCAAAAGATTCTTAATGCCAACCGAAATGTTGTAAGAGATGCAAACAAACTCAGGCCGGGAACAAAATTAATCATCCCCGAATAAACTCAAAACTAAAGAAAAAGTGAAAAGCCCACCGGCGTACCCTCCTAACCCGAATTGCTACAGTCAGAGTGCTTTTGCGGCGTCGCTGTCAACGAGCCAGGTGACCTTATTAAGAATGGGCCAGAGGACGTGAATGGGATAGCGGACTTCATCCGGCTCGCTGGTCAGAACCTCTTTCAAGATGCTGGCTTTTTCCTGCCCGGAAACCAGTACAGCCAAATGAGATGCGGCACGTAAAACGGGATGTGTTAAGGTTATGCGGTTTAGCTTCTCATCGAGGACATAAACAACACAGGCCAGATTTTCCGTATCAAAGGCCGCATAGCTATTGGGAAACAGCGAGCCGGTATGTCCCTCAGCCCCCATGCCAAGCACAATCAAATCAAATTCAGGAAGTTGATTTTCTTGGAGGCCGAAAACCTCTCGAATGGTCTCTTCGTAATGCTGAGCGGCGACCTTAAAATCGCTGTGCTCTGTCGGAATTCGATGAATGTTCTTTTCAGGAGTGCCGACTTTAGGTAAGAAAGTGTCGGCGGCGAGCTTGTAATTGCTCCATTTCGAATCGGGCGGAACGTACCGCTCGTCAACCCAGAACAAGTGTATCTTGTTCCAGGGCAGAGCTTTCGCACTCGGCACTTCGCCTAACAGTTCAAAAAAACGCTTAGGCGTGTGTCCCCCGGATATTGCGACGTAAAAAGCGTTTTTCGCCTTTATCGCCTTTACCGCATGAGCGACAAAAAACTCAACGCTTTTACGTGCAAGATTCTCGGGGTCGGAAGCAACTTCAACGTTCGGTTTATAATTTGCAGCAGTTTCCATATTCCACCCCCTTTCACTGCATAAACACAAACCAAAATTATTATCCACTCTTAATGATGGTTTGGCCAGAAAAATTTTCAAAAAATAAAAAAAATTTCTACTATTTATTTGTTAACTCTCAGCCCCAACACGACTTACAGAGGAAAAATCCGACATTCAAGGCGGCCTCAGGTAATATCATCAATCTCCCACATAAACGCCTTTATGCCTTCGGCGCCCAGTTTTTCCCGCATCTGACGAACTTTCTGCATTATTTCTTTAGCCCTGGGCTGGTCGGTAACAACAAAGGTGCCGTAATTTATCCCCGGCCAAACATCGGTATTCAAATGCGGCTCACTTCGCTCACCCTTGCCCAGGGTATTCGTGAATTTGGTATAGCAATTAGTGCCAACAGAGGCCAGAGCTTCGTTTACTTCCTCATCTATCGCGGCATTATGGACAATTAAAACAGCTTTCATAATTATTCTCTTACGGCAGAGGGCTTAAAACCTTCGAACACACTGTAAAGGGTCGGCATTAGAACCAGCGTAATGACGGTGCCAACGAACAGGCCGCCAATTACCGTTACGGCAAAGGGCACCCAAATTTCGGCCCCCTCGCCTCGTGAAAAAGCAAGGGGCGTCATCGCCAGCATTGTAGTGCAGCTGGTACATATAACCGGGCGTAATCTGCTGCGTCCTCCCTCAATAATTGCGGAATAGACATCGTGGCCTCGTCGCCGTAGTATGTTAACATAACTGATGAGAACAATTCCGTCATTCACTACAATACCGACAAGCATAATCAGCGCAAGAAAACTGACAACACTCATTGCCTGACCGGTCAAGGCCAATGCGATAATTACGCCGACAATACCAAAAGGTATCGAAAAAAATATGATAAACGGGTCACGGTACGACTCAAATTGCGAAGCCATCACCATATATACCAATACCATTCCCAATCCCGCAGCTATCACCAAGAGCCGGAATGCTTCCTTCTTTTCTTTTTCAGCCCCGGCAAATTTATAACTGAAACCCGGCGGCGCAGGAATCTTTTCCAGCGCTTTGGTTACGTCGCTTGCCACCGAACCGAGGTCTCTGCCACTGACTTGACCGGAAACGGTAATATAGCGGGCCTGGTCTTTTCGTTCTATCTTTGTCGGGCCCAGCCCTTCCTCGATTTTAGCGATGTTGACGAGGCTGACCTGGCCACCCTTGGGCATACTGATAGACACATCTCGCAAATCTTCAATTCTATCGCGGTCTTTAGGTTGCAGCCGAACTTCTACATCATATTCGTTTCCACGTTCTCGATATCTCGTTGCAGTACTGCCTGCGAAGAACGTCTCAATCGTCTTGCCGATGGTCTTGACATCAAGTCCCAGATTTGATGCCTTCTCGCGGTCAATAATAACCCTGAGTTCCGGCTTTTCTTCTTTTCGGCTGATTTGCACATCGTCCACACCTTCAACGGTGGCCATTGCCGACTTAACGGCCTCGGCGTACACCCTCGCTTCATCCATATCATGGCCGTAAAGTTCGACAGTTAGTTTCCCGGCGCCTCCAAACATCATTGCCTCAAGCGGGTCATCGGCACTGAAACGAATAGTTGCTCCCGGTATCTTATCCGTGATTTTGCGAAGTCTCTTTATCAGGTCATTCGGCGAAACGTCGCGCTGCCTCTTAGGCTTCAGGCTGATAAAGAGAATACCCTTATAGCTTTCCTCCTCCGCAGCAAAGTGTCCGCCCCCGCCCGAACCATAAACACCCCAGCGTAGAAAACTGTTCCGCCTTTCAGGAACATTATTTTCTGTTATGGTTTGTAACTGCTGCGCTACGACACCGGTGCGCTCATAGCGAGTACCGATGGGCAGCTCATAATCTGCCGATAGTCGATTCTGGTCCTGTTCGGGGAAAAATTCGGTGCCGATAAACCCGACAATGCCAATGCTCCAAACAAATAAAACAACACAGGAAAGAAAGACCGTTTTGCGATTTTTCAGCGACCAGTTCAAGAATCTGACGTACAGCTGCTCCATTCCGGTCAAAACTTTTTCACCAAAACGGTAAAAGAAGTCTAATATCGACCTTGATGGGCTCGGATTACGAACTTTTAGCAGTTTTGAACACAGCATCGGCACGAGCATAAGAGCCGTAAACAGCGAAGCCACCAGAGCCATCGTAACAATAGCCGCAAACTGGCCAAATATAATCGCTGCTATTCCACCAACAAAAATAATAGGTATGAAAATACAAACGGTCGTCAGCGTCGAAGCAAAAACAGCTCTTGCTACTTCGTTTGCCCCGAAAACGGCGCCTTCTTTTGGGCGCTCTCCTTTATGACGATGACGATTGATGTTGTCAATAACGACGATAGCATTATCAACCACAAGACCGACAGCGACAGCTAAGCTGGCCAATGAATCGGTATTAATCGTGTAACCAGCCAACCACATCAGCAAAAACGTAATTATCAGTGACGTGGGAATTGCAACAGCAACTATAATGGCTGCCCGGAGGTCTCGCAGGAAAAAAAGAAGTACCATAAAAACAAAAAACACGGCCCATAAAACCGTATTGCGCAAATTGCCCACCGAGGCAAGGATAAACTCGGAATTATCCATCACGATCCTGGGCTCCACATCGGGCGGCAAATTCTTCTTTATCTCCTCAAGTTTTTCCCTGACCGCCAGCGCCACTTCGACCGTATTTTCGCCGCTCTGCTTTTGGATAAATACGGCCATCGCCTTTCGGCCGTTCATTCGGACCTCATACGTACGTTCTTTGAAGAAATCCCTTACGTCGGCAACGTCTTTTAACTTTATCGGTATGCCGTTACGGTGAGCAATCACAACTTCAGCAACCTCTTCCGGACTGGAAAATTCCTCGGGTGTGCGCAGCAGATAGTCCTTGTAACCGGTCTTTATGTTACCGCCGGGAGTGCTGATGTTCTGAGCGGCAAGAGCTAAGTTCACCTGTGCAACTGATAAATTCAAAGCTGACAGTCTGTCACGGTCAATATCAATCCGAATCTGTCGCAGCAAGCCGCCGCCGGCTGTAGCTGAAGCAACCCCTTTGACACGCTTGATGGGGTCAACTATCTCGTCATCAACAATATCCTGCAGGTCTGCATAGCTGTCCTCGGCGGTAATCGCAATAATTGCAATTGGTATCATTGAAAGGTCAAACTTAAAAATAACCGGATTTTCCGCTTCCTCCGGCAGTCGGTCCCTAATCAGGTCAATCTTTTCCCGCACATCGTTGATACTTTCATCTATTTTCTCGCCCCACTCAAACCTCAACGTTACCGCTGATATTCCCTCTTTGGAGACCGAAATAACCTCGTCAACTCCGGAAATAGTGCTGAGAGTGTCCTCCATCGGCTCGGTTATCAGCGTCTCCACTTCTTCGGGCCCCGCCCCCTGATACCCTGTTATAACTGAAACAGCGGGTATTTCCAGCTCCGGCATCAAGTCCAATCCCAGCATTGACATCGAGACCAGGCCCAAAACCACCATCGCGACAAATATCATCGCGGTGGTTACGGGCCTGTTTACGGATAATTGAGCAAGCTTCATTTTATATCCTCTATTCGCACAACCTCGACGCTCATCCCGTCGGTCAGATAATTCATTCCATTAACCACAAGTCTCTCGCCCGCTTTCAAGCCCTCAGCTATCTCGAACTTATCAGCCTGGTTTATGCCCAACTTTACAAAACGCTTACGGCCAATTTCATCCTCCACCACATATACATAGGGCTTATCATCTATCCTGCCGCCAAGCACAACATCACGAGGGATAACCACCACATCATCTTTGCGTTCTGTAATTAAAGTTACCCTTGCAAACATACCGGGCTTCAGCAGCAATTCGTCATTCTTCAGACGTATCTCGACCTGTATCATGTGGGTTTCTGCGTCAAGAGCCGGATAGATTGAATACACTCTGGTTGTAAATACCCTTTCTGCGAATGTATCAACCCTGATTTTTACAGGCGTTCCAACGGCAATATCCGCACCGTATTTTTCTGCAACAGCAACGATTACTTTCACAGTCTTCATATCAGCTACTGTGGCAATGCGGTCTCCCGGCCTAATCAGATTACCCTCGTCAATATGTTTTGCGGTTACTATCCCATCGATGGGGGAGATAATAGTCGATTCCCGCAAATTTATTTGCGCAAGTTCCAGATTAGACTCGGCCAGAGTCAACCTTGCCTTCGCCAATTCCGCGGCAGTTACAGCTTTGTCCCTGCTCTGCTCTGTAGCTGAGCCGCCTTCATATAAGGCAATGATGCGGTTCTTTTCGCGCTCGGCGTCAGCAAGCTCAACCTCACCGGTTTTCACACCGGCTTGGGCTGCAGCCACTTGCGCCAAATAGACATCGTGGTCGATAACTGCAAGCTGCTGACCCTTTTTGACCGCCAAACCCTCTTCAAGGTCAACTGAACCACCGCCATCTAAAATGACCTGCAGCGATTCAATTCTTCCCTGCACCTTGGATTTCACATCTACAACTTTGTTCGCTTTTATCCAGCCGGTCAACTCTATCGTCTCTTCTATCGAGCCGGTGCTTACGATTTCAACCTCAACAGGAACCGGTTTCTCAGGCGGTACCTCCTCGGCGGATTTGTGAATATACCCAAACCAAAAGGTAATAAACACCAATACGAAAGCTGTTACCCAATATATAACCCTTCTGCTTATCTTCATTCTGACTGCTCCTGTTTTGCTTTAACAAAACCTGCTGAAGGCCCTTCTTTTGCAGTTCCTAATTCGCGATTCTTAATTTCGCCTTCGGGTCCAGCAGGTTCAAACGTTGTCAGAGTTCCCATCGCTTTTTGCAAATCCAATTTGGCAACGATGTGCGTATAAATGGCCTGGTAATAAAACGCCCGTGCCTTTGTCAGGGCCGCCTGAGCGTCAATCATTTCAACCTGCGTATTTGCCCCTTCTTTATAACCAACTTCGGCAAGTCGCAGCCCTTCTTTCGCTCTTGTAAGGTTTAACCGCTGAGACTCGATAAACTCCTTCGCATCCTCGATACTCAACAGCGCCTTGGTCAATTCGAACAAAGCGGTCTCTTCTGTATCAATTAAATCTATCTGTGCCTGCTTAAGTCGCGCTTTCTGCGTGATAATCTCGCCCTCGCGTGCAAAACCGTCAAATATGGGAAACGTCGCAGCAAGCCCAACCTGCCAGGCCTTGCCCCATTCGATCTTTGTCCTGCTATGCGGGTCCGGCTTCGACCAGGTATTGTCATAATAGCCGCTGATAGTCGGCCAATATCGACTCCGGGCAATGTTAAGTAATTCCTTCTGCAACTTTATGTCAAACTGGCGCCCAAATAAATCGGGGCGATTGCGATAAGCAGCTTCAACCGCCTGCTTCATTGTCATTTTCAAAGGAACATAAGTCAGCTCAGTCGAAAGCGTAAAGTCACTATCCTGCGAAACGCCCATTACCTTAAGCAGCCTGGCTTTTGCGACATTGATGGCATTTTTGTTCTGTATTAACTCGGCCTGGAAGTTCGATAGTTCCACTTCAGCCCGCAAAACGTCAAAATCAGAAGCGACACCACCCTGCCGTCTTTTCTTAACATTATCAAGATGGGCCTGAGCAGAGCGAACAGCGTCGGCACTGATTTGACTGAGGTGCTGATTAAGCAGCACATCGTAATAGGCGTGCCCCGCTGTATAAGTTAAGTCCTGAACCGCCGCTCGAACGGTCTGGTCAGCGAGGAGGGAAAACAATTTGCCGGCGTTTATCTTGGCCATTATTGACCCGCCGGCAAAAACCGGCTGAGTAACCCTGAGACCTACCGAATAGTTATCTAAATCACCAAGTGAAATTGCACCTCCACCCGGAATGTCAAAAGACGAAACCTCATCAAGCCGCTGATAATCACCAGTAAGACCCACAGCGGGCAAAATTGCCGAATATGATTTCACCTCTTCTCCGCGGGCAATTTCCTTTTCCTGAACGACACGCTGCAAAACTTTATTGTTGCCTAAAGCCAGCTTTAAGCAATCCTCGATACTTAACTTGCCGCTTATATACGTTTGGGACTGCTCCTGGCGCTCTTTGCGACTCTTCCATTGCCGGTACGCATCATCCCTGGACAAACCAGCCTCTTCATAAAATTGCTCACTGCTGACACACCCAACCAAAAACAGAGGACAGAGGACAGAGAACAGAAGACAAACTCTGACTTCTGTTTTCCGTCTTTGCCGTAAGGCATCCTGTGGACTGACTTCTGATTTCCGTCTTTGCCGTAAGGCATCCTGTGGACTGACTTCTGATTTCTGCCACAATACTTTCACGTTCTTCACCTCGTTAAACACTTTACTTGCTGTCCCTTTTTTAACAAACCGTCTAACAGCAGCCAGAAAATTGAAACTTGCTGCCTTTTCATTCCTTTTTTTCCTCGGCATAGGCCCGAATCCCGGCAGCAGAAAATTTAACAATGTGGTCAACTACCTCGGCCAGCTCGAACTTTGGTATATCCGGATTATCCGTCCACTCAAACATAGCTTTTGCACAAACTGTATGTATTAATTGCCCAACGATAGAAAGTATCGCCAGTTGGGCCTTTGATTCCTCCAACCCCGGGCAAATTTTCACCAGGGCCTGCCGCAGAGCGGTCATCACGGGTATAATCATCTCTTCGACGAACATATTCTGAGGCAAGTGCCGGTCAATCATTTCTCGGGCCATAAGTTTGATGAACCGTCCTCCCCTGCTTTCACCCACCAGCGGCTCAATAAAAGCATTTGCGTACGACCTGAGCAGGTCTTCCAGGCGAGGGGGGGCTTGACTTTGGGACATTATCTTATCAATGCTCGCAATGCGGGCATCGCGCATTTGAACTAAATGACGACGCCAAACCTCGATGTACAACTTTTCTTTCCCGCCGAAATAGTAGTTGACCGATGCAATATTACAGTTAGCAGAGGCGGCAATATCGCGAATACTTGCGCCCTCAAAGCCGTGCTCACAGAAAAGCTCTTCGGCCGCGTCGAGCAACCGGTCTCGAACAGGCTTATCAGAACCGCCTTTTGTTGTGTTATTATGTGAAACAGCCATATTAACGCTCCTAAACGCTTGTTTTATACGCAAGTTTAAAACAATTGTTTGAATATGTCAAGCTTTTTTTTCATTTTTTTGAAAAAATCTCAGGCGCACCGGCTAAAACTGGATGCCAGCGCACAAGGTTAGTGCCACCCTATACTTGCATTCCGGGTAGCTATGGGAAATTTCCTGGTGGCACGGCCATCTTGGCCGTGTTTTTCACGCCCCACCATTATTTAATCATGACAAACAGACTCACGTTTGATAATCTAACGCTCACGGATGCCGTCCTTATTTAGCCGAAGCCCTGCCTGCCCTCCGTAGCTTTAGCGAAGGGGGGAGCGCAGCCGAGGAATCTATTAAAATGTCATTGCGAGGCCGACAGGCCGTGGCTCGTGCTGCGTAGCGACTTCGCGGAGCAGTGCAATCGCCTCAACTAAGAACTCAAAACTAAGCACTAAAAACTAAATTGCTTGACAGCAATTTCACTTTACCCTATTTTATCTAACCAAAGACGAACACACCAAGGGGCGCAATACTTCAGACGAACCGTAAATTAGTGCTGGTTGCTTGCCCCGCACGAAATAGGCTTCTGCCGCAATTTGGTGCGGGGTCATCCTGAGCGAAACGCAGCGGAAGAGTTTACCCTGAGCAGAACCGAAGGGACAGCCGAAGGATTGACGCATCTGTTGGGAGAACCCTATGCGAGATACGAAAATCGGCAATCGTTAAAATGGTGCGGTGAAAACTTTTCTGAAAGGGAAAAATATGACCGAAACAGACAACAAAGCACAAGGGCAAAAACCGAAAATAAGCAAATGGGTAAAGATTTCATTCCGCTGTGCAGTTCTTGGCTGGTTGATTCCAATAGCATTTCTAATAATAGCTGAAGTTATTGATATACCACCTGACAACAAGGGCTTTAATAGCTTCTTAATCATTCCTATCACTTCTATCGGATTAATAATTATCGCGTTGATAACTGGGATAGTCGGATTGATACAGATTGTCAAAAGTATCTGCAAAAAAGAGATTGTGAAAGGGGTGGGATATATCATTACGAGTTTTCTGGCTATTTTAGTATATCTTACATTTATGTTACTGCCGTATATAGGGCATAGGTAACAATAAGTAAATTGGCAATCGTTAAAATGGTGCGAGAAGAAGATTAAAAGCTTTATATAGCCACAGAGGGCACAGAGTTTTTTGGTAGGGAGAAACACAATGGCAAAGAAGAAAAAGGACAGTAGGTTAGCTCTTGTTGTTGGTATCAACCCTGATAACTTCAAACTTTCAGATCGCAGGTTAATGAAGCCTGTTTGTCATCAGCAATTTGAAAATGGGCAGCTAACAGGATCTATGTTGGTTCAAGAAATTGATAGCGTCACTCTAAGTAGGAGCAGGAATGCAACTTACTTCTTGCCGAACAATATAGCCTTACTTCTTTCTACAAGCAAAAAAGCTCTAGAATCAGCAAAGGAAATCTATCAAGGGTGCCTGACCAGCCAAAATGTTGAAGTTGATTTAGAAAAGCTGGATGGTGATAGAAAAGCAGGGATGAATGAAATCTCATCGAAAGTCTGTGATTATTTGGAGCATATTCAAACAGCAATAGTATTTGGTTATACGACACTTGAGGCCTTTGTAAATTTAAGTATTCCAGATCATTATGAGTACACAACAACAAAAAATTCCAAGGGTATAACCGAGACCTATGACAAAAAAGCGATTGAACGTTGGCTTACTCTAAAAACTAAAATAAATAATATATTGGTGAAAATTTATGGCACCCCAAGAGCAGACAGTCAGGTGTGGTGGGGGCATTTCTCCAATCTTGAAAATTATCGTAACGATATCATCCACCAGAAAACTATCGATAGTACGGAATTTTATAAGGTTTACTTTAAGAGCAGTATTTTTGAGATTTGTGAGTCGCCAGAAAAAGTCATCCAGTTCTTCCATGACTGTCATGCTAAACAGGATAGAACAAACCCAATTTGGCCGTGGCTAAAAGGCGCTAAGGATTTACCAATTAATAGATCATACAATTCACAACACTTTGAAGTTGTGGGTAATATGTATGAGGGTATTAGGAAAAAGCTTTAACAGAAGGAACGAAAGGACGTAATTCGTTAAAACCCAAGAGATTCCACGAGTATTGAAGAAGCAACGGGAACTTCTTATAATGGCAGCATAAAATCAATGGAAACTTGTGCCATAGGTAGCGTGTTGTATATATTATGTTGGACTCAATAGGGAACAACTATGAACACTTTTGAAGCAGGTGTTATTTCGGCGATCCCAGTTGGCGGAATCGTAGGCGGCATATTGTGCAAGTCGTATGGTGTTTTAGCTATCATTGGTGGAGTCATTGCAGGGATGGTTGCAGGCGGGGTCGCTGGCTGGGTCTATGCTTTATTAGTCCTTGCTATAACGGCTGCCTTCATGGGAATCTGGCAAGGTATAAGAGGACTGCCGGATTTCGATATCGACGATGTTGGTAATAAAGAATTAAATAGCAGCATGAAGCGAAATAGCGAGCATGGAGTCGTCTGGGGAGTTATTGCAGGATGTGCTGCAAGTTTCTTAATCATCTGGTGGCTCGGCCTGCTTGTCGCTTTCGTACTTGCAATATTGAATGCGATCACGGTCGTTATAGTATGGCATTGCGGTATACGAAAGATTCAGGCCGGGAAATGTGATGACAAAAGTAACTAGTTATAGAAAGAAAAGAAAAATGTCCAGCGGTGCCGGAGGGTTGGTGGGCAGGGCCCGTTTTTTCTTGACTTTTGTTTGAAATTTGGTATAATACAAACCGCCCCTAGAGGTGGCAGATTAGCGGAGAACCGCACTAATCGGGCAAGCCGCCCACAAATCCCTGCATGCTTTAGGCAGGGATCCAGCTATTTATGTGCTTATAAAGCACTTTTTTGGCCGTTTTTTTGTCCCTTTTGTGCCTTTTCGTGGCTAATTAAACACCTCTTTTGCTGGCTTCCCAAATGTGGCATTGAAAAATGACCCGGCGGATAAGGTCGGGCCTTTCGCAACCCGTAACTCGCAACCCGCAACTCGTAACCCGTAACCCGCAACCCGCAACCCGTAACCCGCAACCCGTAACCCGTAACCCGTAACCCGCAACCCGTAACCCGCAACTCGTAACCCGTAATTTTCAATCAAATCTGCGGGTAGTTGGAACCTAAAATCGAAAAATCGAAAAAAATTTTATCTCCTTTTCTCACATCGAGTTACGGGAATCAGGTATCGAGAATCGAGCACTATTTTCGACTCAAACATGCATGTTCGCCCAATAGTAGAGAGACAATACAATTTGAAATTTGAGATTTGAGATTTGAAATTTGAAATTCACGTCGCCAATTAACCATTTAACCATCAAACCGTTAAACCGTACACCTTCGTACCTGTCCTTCGCATCTTTACACTTGTAGAGAGAGCTTTACAAATCACCCCTTTTTATGCAAAACAAAGCCAATTTTCGAAAAAGTCAAATGAACGTAAATCTATATAATACAACGGATTATGAAAATAAATGGCAGCGGAGAGTCCGAAAATACAAACCCAATTCAAACCCAATCAAAGCCAATTCAAAGCCAATTAAAGCCAATAAAATGCCAAAACAAACCCAATACAAACCCAATACAAACCCAATCAAACCCAATCCCCCAGCGCGATACGCAATACGCAATACGAGATACGAGATACGAGATACAAACCCAATCAAACCCAATTTCAAAGGCAAAAAAATGCCAGATTCAGGACAATACTACCATCAAGAGTGGGAAAAGGGCAATAAGAATTTGCAGGAACAGCATTTGTCTTTTAGTATGGATGTATGGAAAACGGCCTTTTTGATCTATGGGGGAAAACGGCTCTGGTTACCGGCGGCAGCAGGGGTATCGGCCTTGCGGTGACAAAAGGCCTGGCACAAAACGGAGCTGACGTTGCAATCATAGCCCGCGATGAAGACCGGCTTCAAGCTGCCAGGGAACAAATTCAGAAATGCAGCGATAAAAAGGTATGGACATTCTCATTTGACCTCGAAAATACAGAGGGAATCGAGGGCCTTTTCGAGAATATAATTTCCGAAACGACAGGGATAGATATCCTCATCAATTGTGCGGGGACGACCGCCCGAGCACCGGCTGAAGACGTTGACCTGAAGACCTGGAACCAGGTTATGCAGGTAAATCTGACCGCTGCGTTTGTAATCTCGCAGGCGTTCTGTCGGCATCGAAAGCAAATGAACAAAGGCGGCAAGATTATTAATATCGGCTCGCTGATGTGCCACGGAGCCCGGCCTACAACGACGGCGTACGCAGCCAGTAAAGGCGGTCTGCTTATGCTGACAAAATCGCTGGCGGTGGAGTGGGCAAAATACAATATCAACGTAAACGCCATCGGGCCGGGCTTTATCGCTACGAACCTTACGGCAAAACTGCAGGCCGACGAAGATTTTAACAAGTGGGTCCTTTCCAAAACCCCGTTAGAGAGGTGGGGTCAGCCGGGGGATATTGTCGGCACGACAGTTTTCCTTGCCTCAAGTGCCAGCGACTTTGTAACCGGCCAGATTGTGTACGTCGACGGCGGCTGGCTCGCTGCGCTATAGCCGACAGGAACCCGTATTGCACATGAGTGATGTTACGCGCATTTTAGTTGCAATAGAACAAGGGGACGCTCGGGCTGCGGATAGGCTGCTTCCATTGGTTTATCAGGAGCTGCGTCGTCTGGCTGCTCAGAAGATGTCGCAGGAACGGCCCGGCCAGACGCTGCAGGCGACCGCCCTGGTTCACGAAGCCTACATACGGCTGGTCGGGAACGAGGCCCGGAATTGGAGCAGTCGCTGCCATTTCTTTTCAGCAGCGGCGGAGGCAATGCGGCGGATTCTCATCGAAAACGCACGCCGCAAGAAACGGCTTAAACATGGTGGTAGTCAGCAGAGAGTTGATCTCGAAGATGCAGACCCGGCTATTGAGGAACCCTCAGACAATCTCATCGCTTTGGATGAAGCGCTCGCCAAACTCACCCAGGAGGACCAGGTAGTCGCTGAACTGGTTAAAATGCGTTACTTTGCGGGGCTGACCGTCGAGCAAGCAGCCGAAATCCTGGGAATATCTCGACGCACTGCTGATAGGTACTGGGCCTACGCCCGTGCCTGGCTGTATCAGGAAATTACCAAGGGAGAGAAGTAGGTCATCAGTTGCAACTATGTTGATTGTAAAGAGGGTTATTACCCAAAGTTTGCTCTCTCTGGCCGCGTTTGTCTCCAAAAGTGAAGTTTTTTTTAAATTTCATAATTTTTTCTGTCGCATTTTTGGCGTGGATGTCGCATTGCAATATGGAGGGAGGGATTTGTAAAGGAGCTATGAAATGAACGAAGAGCCAAAGGACATCAAATCAATTTTTGCAGAAGCACTTGAAAAGAAAACTGCCAAAGAACGGGCGGCTTACTTAGACAAAGCCTGTGAGGGAGACGGCGATTTGCGGTCAAAAGTCGAGGCGTTGCTCAAGGCCCATAACGAAGCCGGCGATTTTCTCGAAGTGCCGGCCTTGGATGCGAAAGTCACTTTAGACGAATCTCCCCTGACTGAAAAGCCCGGCACAGTCATCGGCCGCTACAAGCTGCTTCAATTGATAGGTGAAGGCGGCTTCGGTGCGGTCTATATGACTGAACAGGAAAAACCTATCCGCCGTCGCGTTGCGCTTAAGATTATCAAGCTCGGTATGGATACCAAACAGGTCATCGCCCGCTTCGAAGCCGAACGGCAGGCACTGGCAATGATGGACCACCCCAACATCGCCAGAGTGTTCGACGCCGGTGCAACCGATACGGGTCGCCCATACTTTGTGATGGAGCTGGTCAAGGGCATACCTATTACCGAGTATTGCGATAAAAACAATCTCAACACACGCCAGCGCCTGGACCTGTTTATTGACGTCTGCAAAGCCGTTCAACACGCACATCAGAAAGGAATCATCCATCGGGACATCAAGCCCTCGAATGTGATGATTACACTGCATGACGGCAAACCGGTGCCTAAGATAATCGACTTTGGCATCGCCAAAGCAACGCAGCACCGGCTCACTGAAAAAACGTTCTTCACCGAATACCAACAGTTCATAGGTACGCCGGAGTATATGAGTCCTGAACAGGCGGAGATGACCGGTCTGGATGTTGATACGCGCAGCGATATCTACTCGCTTGGTGTTTTGCTCTACGAGCTTCTCACCGGCACGACACCGTTTGAAGGTGAGAAGCTTCGCAGTGCTGCTTACGATGAAATCCGCAGAATAATCCGTGAAGACGAGCCGCCCAGGCCATCCACTCGCTTGAGCTCGCTCGGTGATGCCCTGACCGATGTTGCCAAACATCGCCACGTTCAGCCGGCCCAGCTTTGCAAAATCGTCCGCGGCGACCTGGACTGGGTGGTGATGAAAGCGCTGGAGAAGGACCGCACCCGCCGGTACGAAACAGCTAACGAGTTTGCAATGGACATCGAGCGGCATCTCGGCGATGAACCCGTAGTAGCCGGTCCACCCAGCATGGGGTACCGTATGAGAAAGTTCGTGCGGCGCAACCGAGCGTCGGTAACGGCGGCTGCGGCCGTGGCAGCGGCGATAATTGTAGGCTTCGTTGTCAGTACCGCTATGTACTTCCAGGCGGAGGAAGCAAGATCAGCGGAAGCCCAACAGCGGCAGGTCGCTGAGGCGGAGCGTGACAGGGCCGTGGCAGCGGAGCGTCTGGCCGAGCAAGCGCAGCAGAAAGAAGCTAACGCCCGAGTCCAGGCTGAGCAAGCCCGGGGACGTGCCGAGGAGACAGCGGAGGCCCATCGCCGTGCGCTCTATTTTAATCGCATTGCCTTGGCAGAGGCGGCATACCGTGACGGCAGTGCACGGCGCGTTCGTGAGCTGTTGGGGCTGTGTCCAGAGGACCTGCGCGAATGGGAATGGTATCGCCTCTGGCGCATCTCCGACCAGTCCGTCATGACGCTCCGCGGACACGAGAAAGTGGTCTGGTCGGTAGCGTTCAGTCCGGACGGCAAGCGCATCGCCTCGGGTAGTTCGGACAAAACGATCAAGGTCTGGGATGCGGAAACTGGCGCTGAAATAAGGACCCTCCGAGGACACGGGCGGAATGTCAGATCGGTAGCGTTCAGTCCGGATGGCAAGCGGATAGTCTCAGGAGGTGGGGAAACAATTAAGGTGTGGGATGCGGAAACTGGCGCTGAAATAAGGACCCTCCGAGGACACGAGAACATAGTCCTCTCGGTGGCGTTCAGTCCGGACGGCAAGCGCATCGTCTCAGGCGCTTTCGGTCTCGGCGGTTATGATAAGACAATCAAGGTTTGGGATGCGGAAACTGGCGCTGAAATAAGGCCCCTCCGAGGACACGAGAACGTAGTAGTCTTCTCTGTAGCCTTCAGTCCGGACGGTAAGCGGATAGTCTCGGGCGGTGGGGAAACAATCAAGGTCTGGGACGCAGCAACCGGTGCTGAAGTGATGACGCTCCACGCGCATGGGATGGATGTCAGCTTCGTAGCATTTAGTCCGGATGGCAAGCGCATCGTCTCGAACGGCAACGGTACGATTAGGGTCTGGGACGCGAGAACCGGCACGGAAGTGATGTCTCTTGAAGGACACGGGGGATCGGTGCTGGTGCTGTCAGTAGCGTTTAGTCCGAATGGTAAGCGGATAGTCTCGGGCGGTGGGGAAACAATCAAGGTCTGGGACGCGGCAACTGGTGCTGAAGTGATGACGCTGCGCGGGCACAAATACGGTGTCCGGTCGGTAGCGTTTAGCCCGGACGGCAAGCGCATCGTCTCCGGTAGTTTTGACAAGACGGTCAAGATATGGGACGCCGAACGCAGCGCCGACGCGATGACCATCCAGGTGCCCGAGACAAGGCTGCCCTCTCGCCAGTTGATAGCGATCAGCCCAGACGGCAAGCACATCGCCTCAGTAGGTGGGAAAGCAATCAAGGTCTGGGACGCGGAAACTGGCGCTGAAGTGATGACCCTGCGCGGGCATGAATCCAGTATCAGTTCGGTAGCATTCAGCCCGGACGGCAGCCGAATTGTCTCAGGAAGTGAGGACAAAACGATCAAGGTCTGGGATGCGGCCAGCGGCAGCGAAATCATGACCCTCAAGAAACATGGAAACTATGTATGGTGTGTAGCATTTAGCCCCGATGGCAAGCTCATCGTCTTAGCCAGTAAGGACAAAACTATCAAGGTCTGGGACGCGGCCAGCGGGACCGAACAGATGACGCTGCGCGGGCATCGCAAGGATATTACGTCAGTAGCGTTCAGTCCCGATGGCAAGCGGATAGTCTCAGCCAGTGAGGACAACACTGTCAAGGTGTGGGATGCGAAAACAGGCGCTGAATTAATGACCCTCCAAGGGCACACAAGTGGAGTCAACTCAGTGGCGTTCAGTCCAGATGGCAAGCAAATCGTCTCAGGTAGTTCGGACCGGACGATCAAGGTGTGGGATGCGGAAACTGGCGCTGAAATAAGGACCCTCCGAGGACACGATAACTTAATCGTCTCTATAGCCTTCAGTCCGAATGGCAAGCGTATCGTCTCAGGAGGTGGGAAAACAATTAAGGTCTGGGACGCAGCAACCGGTGCTGAAGTGATGACCCTACGCGGGCATGAGAAACTGGTGATGTCAGTAGCGTTCAGTCCCGACGGCAAGCGCATCGTCTCGAACGGCTGGGACGGCACGATAAAGGTGTGGAATTCGGCCAGCCCGGAAGAAGTGACAGCTCAACAAAAAGACTGAACGCAGGTAAATTTCGATAGCAAAGAACCCCCCAGTATAAAACTGGTGGCTAAACACTCTGGATTCCTGCTTGCGCAGGAATGACAACAAAGCGTATCCGTGCCGGCGACGGCTAAACGGGAGGCGGGTGGATTATTTTGTATTTTTTTGTTCGAGGAAGGCCTCCAGGATTTCTGCGGCGGCGATGGCGTCGAGTCGCTTTTTTTTCTTTCCCCTGGTAAAGTCAGCAGCAGCCAACTTTTCCTCGGCGCTGAAAGTGCTCAATCGCTCATCCTGGAAGTGGATGGGAATGTGAAGATGTTCTTTCAATCGGTCGGCGAATTTAAAAACGATTCTGGCCTGCGGACCCTGCGAGTCGTCCATATTCAAAGGCAGTCCCAGCACAATGGCTTCGACACCTTCGGTCTCGACTACATCCGCAATCTTTTTCAGGAGGTCCTTTTGGCCCTGTATTACAGCGAGCGGCGAAGCGATTGTCTCGTCGTGGTCACAGATTGCCAATCCCGTGCGCTTATCACCATAATCTATCGCGAGATATCTCATTGTTCGTCGTACCTATATCGTGCCTTCGCTTCGCTCAAGGCCAAGATTGCATACCGTTGAATTATAGAAATTTTTCACCGGTGTGCCGCTTTATCAGCTCGAGCAGCTCCTTCAGCCGCTGGGTCTGGTCGGCGTTACAAACGAGTGTGGCATCGGGGCTGTGGGCTACGACGATATTTTCCAGGCCAATGGCGGCAATTAGATGGCCCTGGTCTTCGGTAATCAGAATACTGTTTTTGCAATCGAGCAGCTCGCTTGAGCCGGCAACGACGATGTTATTGTCCTTGTCGGAAATAATAATGTCGGCGAGGGCGGCAAAGGAGCCAATATCGAGCCAACGACAGTCCAGCTTTATGGCGTAAACCTTGTCGGCCTTTTCCATAACGGCGTAGTCGATGCTGATTTTGGGTAATTTTACGAACCATTCCTGGAGGGTTTTCTGCTGATTCGGGCTGCCCCAGTCGGCTTGAATTCTGCGGAGAGGTTCGGCAGCTTCGGGCAGGAATTTTTTCAGGTTGGCCAAGATTGTTTTTGCCTTCCAGACGAACATGCCGGAGTTCCAGAAGTACCGGCCGGTGTCGAGATATTCTTTTGCGGTTTTTTCGTCCGGCTTTTCCCTGAATGCTTCGACGGAATAAATTTTGTTTTCACAATCGGGACACTTTCGGGCGTCGGCACATTTTACATAACCAAGCTGGGTGCTGGCGAAAGTCGGCTTGATGCCGAAGGTAATCATATCGTCCGGATTGTTATTGACAAAGGTCAGGGCATCTTTGACGGCCTGCTGGAGTACTTCGGCAGGCTCTATTATCTGGTCGGCGGTGACAACAGCTATCGCGGCGTCGGGGTCATATTTTGTCAAGACGGCTGCGGCCAATCCGATGGTACCGGCGGTATCGCGGACAGCAGGCTCGGCGATGACATTATTAAACGGCAATTCGGGCAGGTCTTCGCGGACGAGGTCTGCATGGCCGGCGTTTGTGAGAATAATCAGGTTTCTCGTATCGAATATCGGCGAGAGGCGTTCGAAACAACAACGCAGAAGTGTCTGGCCATCGAGGAGCTTTAAGACCTGTTTTGGACGTTTTTTTCGGCTGAGCGGCCATAATCTTTTTCCGGTACCCCCTGCCATTATCACCGCATAGTCCATTGCCAACCCCTTTTCAAGTGAAGACAAAAAATAACACGGGCACAACGATTGCGGCAAAGGTTGCCGTAGTAACCACCCAGAGTGCACTTGCTAACGGGCCGTCTAAATCAAAAACATTGCTCATTGTCACCATAAGAACGGCACTCGGAGTAGCTGACAGAACTATTATCACTTTTTCGACCAGGCCGTCCAAGTTTCGTCCGGTCAGTGCCAGCAGCCAGATAATCAGAAGGGCCGCTGCCGGTGTTAGAATAAATTTTACCGCAGCGAGCGGAAAATACAAGTTTATATAGTTTTTGAGCCGAGATAATTTTACCCGCAGGCCAATTGCGAAAAACGACAGGCTGGCGGCGATGTAAACGAAGACGTCAATAATATGAAATTTCAGCACGAAATCGGGGGGGTTGACATTAGTCAAATTCAGAATTATAGCTGTTATTATGGCTGGAATCGCAAGGCAACGGGGGTCCAGGACCTGTCTGAGGGTGAATCCGGCGTTGGAGTCCTTTATTCGAAGTTCCCGCGCCTTCAGCAGAGGCAGAAAGACAAGATAAAAAGTGGGTAAGGAAAGTAAGAGGTATATGTTGGCCAGGGCGAGGCCGACTGCACCAAATAAAGCATAGCAGACGAATGCGCCGCCGGTATATCCGATATTGCTCATGCCCCCCGCCAGAATGAGTGTCAATCGGCTTCTTCGGTCGAGCTTGAAGAAATGAAACAGTCCTGTTGAAAGAGCGGTGCTTGTGAGCATCAAACATAAGCCAACTATCGGCAGCCAAATGAGCTGGCGGCTCAACTGCATGCGCCAGATTACGAACAGTGCGATGAGCCAATTGAAGGAGACCAGGACGGCGGTCATTATTTTTTTGGCCAGGTACTCCGGCACCCCAAATCGATTGCTTGCGAGGTAACCGGATGCCAGGCCTCCTACTAACACTGCAAACATACTTGCGAGGCGAAGGCGAGAATCTATCGCAGACAAATGTGCCAAAACATTGAAAAAAACCAGGTGCATCAGACCAGAAAGTCTCCGTCAATTTCGGTTAGAGGCTGCATTTGCTGTGCCAATTTTTCACAGCCGGGTTTGCCCATAAAGGTGGGGATAGCTTCTCTGACAAACTTAACAGCGGGCTGGTCGTAAGTATTGATTTTGAACAATGCGCCGGCAAAAGAAGTTGTTACCTCGTACAAATAAATAAACTGTCCGACGGTATAAGGATTTACCTCGTCGAACACGACCGTCAGGCAGGGACGTTTGTAGTGCAGGAGGGCATACTCGGTAGCTTTCTTTTCGTTGTTGAGCAGTGTGCTCAAATCTTTACCTGCGAGAAAGGCAAGTTCAGGGACACCGTCAGGAGCCGGTCCTATTTTGAGCTTTTTGTCGAAATTATTGACCTGGAGGAAAGTGAACAATTTATCGTTAGGCCCCTCGAGGTATAACTGCACCTGGCTGTGCTGGTCGGTTGCGCCGAGGGCCTTGATGGGCGTAGGGCCTATATGAACATCATTGCCGGTTAAATCCTTTGCTTTGGCGAGACTCTCGGCCCAGAGCTGCCGATACCAATCGGACAAATCCTTGAGGGCGTAGCTGTAGGACATCATTACGGAGATTTTTTTGCCTCGATTGTAAAAGTGGTAATTTATTGCGGCGTTAACTGCGGCGGGGTTTTTGTAAAAATCCTCGCAGCTAACCCTGCTGTCCATATCCCGTGCGCCTGCCAGAAGAGAATCGATATCGACTCCGCACATAGCCGCACCGAACAGGCCAACGGCACTTAAGACACTAAACCTCCCACCGACACCCTGCGGAACTTCGAGGCGGCGTAAGTTGTCCTTCTCAGCAATTCTGCGAAGCGGCCCTTTTTCAGGGTCGGTGGTTATGACTATCCGGTTTTTATAGTCTTCGGGACCGAGCTTGTCCAAAAGCAGTTGACGGATAATCATAAATTGACTCAGGGTCTCTATGGTTTGGCCGGATTTGCTGATAACATTAAAAATAGTCTTGTCGAGCCTGTCACCAACCCAGTCTAAAAATAAGCCAAACTGGACAGGGTCAATGTTGTCAAAGACGAAGAGGCGCGGGCCGGGGCGTTGTGCGTCGTCGAAATTGTGCATATAAGGATTCAATGCGGTCTGCAGGGCGATGTTGCCGAGGGCGGAGCCACCGATGCCAAGGACAACAAGATTTTCGCATCGGTCTTTAAGCTCTGCAACCAGCTCTTTGACCTTTCGAGAAATTTCTTTGTTAAAAGGGAGGTCCCTGTATGGGGTCCTGCCGTCCTTTCTTTCTTTGTTCAGTTGAGAAATCAGCGGCGAGGTTTCTTCGGCAAGTTGTTTTAATTGGTCGGCGGTGATGCCATGCTCGGTGCCGATAACCTCGGCAGTAGCATTTTTGTAGTAGAGTTTAATTTGCGATTCTGCCACTGGTATATTCCTTTCGCATTCGTTCTTAAGCTTTCTGCTTACACCTCACCCTTGCGGAAAATCGGAGCGCAAGGGTAAAGTGCACAGCATCCCCACCAGCAAGAGGTCAAATGTACTCGACCTCGATGCCAAGTGAGTGGCCCGACTCACACCTATCGTCTGCCGATGTGCTCGACCTTGATTCCGGCGAGCTGGCAGTATGCCTTGAACGGAAGCTCCAGGTCGCCGTATATAAATAACTGGTGGAAGCCCCGTGTGTCACGCGAGTCGGGCATGTCATCCATTTCAAGCTCGACAGAGGTTCTGCAGCCGCCGGCAGGTGGTGTGTCAATGTTGCGAAGGACGCTTCCGGTTCCGAGGATGATTTTGCCCGGGCCTTCAAACTCCATAACGGTAACTTTTTGGTCGATGCGCCAGAGTACCTGTGGTGCAACGCCAAGCTCGGACTCGGAATGGTTGCGTAGAATGAAAGGCGCGGGGGGCTTGTCGAAACCGTCGAGCTTTGTCGGACAGGAACAGTGGGCGCCCATCAGTGTGTTGTTGACAGTGTTGGGCACGGGATCCTGCATAAAGCCGGGCCGGTCGCACAGAAGACTCGTTAGCCGCAAAGAGATAGCAGCATTCCAGTCGGCCTCGCAACAGCCGACGGAGCCCTCGTCGTTGAGCTTCAGCCAGGCCATGCAGGGTGGGCAGGGAATCAAACGGCTCCCAATCAAACCCAAACAATCCATCGAGATACCCTGGCAGTTCTCGGCGGCCATAATCCGCTTGGCGACAACGTAGTTCTTTGCTGAGTTGAGGATATCCTGTTTGTTCGGTTCGACAATATTTTTGGCCTTTTTGGTGTAGTAGTCGGCGATGGCTCGCATCTCGTCGGTGGTCTCGGCCTTTTTGAACTCCTCCGGAAATCGCTTGCGAGGGATGTAGTGGAGGGTGGTGCCGATGACGTCGAGTTTGCGGTCATAAGTTTTATTGCCTGCGATGATGCAGAGGCGGGTATTCTTCATCTGGTGGATGGTGCTGAACATTTTCAGGCCGAAGGCAAGCCAGTCAAGGTCCTGGGTTGAAGCAACAAAGACACCTGGTATATTGCGGGTTGCCTGGAGGTCTCCGGTGAAAGAAGTTCCCATCGGGCTGAAGACAATCGTCGGGATATTGCCACGGTTTTTGGCAATGTTGTTGGTTTTGCTCCAGGAGCTGAAGCCGGTATGGTGGAGGCACATACTGATAACAATGATGCCATCCGGCGGGTTTTCTTTGACGTCTTTGAGGAATGCACTGACGAGGTTATCAGTGTGGAGGGGCTCTTTTGTTATCTGCAGGTTGACGCTGTGCTTTTTGGCGGCGTCGTTGAGAATCTTAGTGTATTGGCGTTGTCGGGCTTTGATGTCGTAGGCGGCGCCGGGCCAGCCCATCCAGTACTTGTCGATATTCGGTCGTATAAACACCGCGCGGACGCGCGGCTTCTTGGGGGACTTCGGCTCGGCGGCGAACAGCGATGAGGTGAAGTCGAGCAGGCCGGTCTGCGTGGCCGCGGCCAAGGCACCAGCGGTTGCGAGGAAGCCGCGACGGCTCATTGTACAGGAACAGCAGGATTTGGTACAGTTTTTGTGGGTTTGCATTGTGGTTCCTCCTAAAATGTAATGTTCTAATTAACTTTTCTGTAAAAGACATAAGTCTATAACCAACTCCGGCTAAACCAGCGGAGCTGTCAATTATTATTTCATTATAACCTGCAGGAGTCGATATGCAACTCAAATTTCGTGCGAAAGTATTATCGTATATTATTTCATAGATTATATTGGCATCTGGCTCCGATGATAAGACTATCATAATCTCACAAACTCGCTGTCACTAATCCTCATACCACTCTGCCTGCCACAGCCAATCCGCCGCAAACTGGGCGTAATCCATCATATTAATCTGCTTATTATTAAATAAATCGCAGAGTACATACCAATTCGCATCCCCCTCCACCGCCAGCCAGCTCTCTATGAATATTGACAGATCGAGCGCATCGATGATTCCGTTCCGTGTAAAGTCCGCCTGTTTCAGCCCCACTTCGTCGCTGCCCATATCCACCCGATTGGCGCGCATCACCCGCGGCTCTTTGTCGATATCTTTATCAGACGGTTGTGGTATGTATGCCGGGTCGCCCGCATCGATACAAGGCGAATCCCAGAGTAAATGATAATCCCCACCAGCCGTATCCACAAAACAAGGGTCCACATTCTTATTGCCCGTGCCGGCGTAACCACCCTCAACATCAGAGTATTGTACCGATATGGTTTTGCCTTCCACCTCAGTCGCGTTTTCGTTCCAGAGAATGCAGCTTCGCAGCGTCGCACTGCCGGAAAGATGACTAAAAAGGAAAATCCCGCCGCCCATATCATCCGCCTTGTTATCACTGATTGTACAGTTTTCCATATACACAATTCCGTTCCAGACAAACATCCCTCCCCCGTTTTCATAACTATAATTTCCGGTGATGGTACAGCTTTCAAAAGTTATCGTCCCGCCAAAGGCGCTTATCCCCGACCCGCCCCAGTCAGCCTGGCCAGCCTCGTTATTCATAATCTGACAACGGGTAAAGGTTGGATTTCCTCCGCGTATCTCCACTCCTCCTCCGGTGTAATCCGCCCGGTTGTTCTCGAACGTACAGTCGATGACAATCGGACTGCAGTCCTCCCGGGTGTAGAGTCCGCCGCCGAAACTTGCCTGATTATCTTTAAATAAGCAACCTACTATCCGGGCATTGCCGCTGTCGCCATTCGCCATCCCTCCGCCAACCCCTGCAACATTTGCGACAAATTCACAATCCTCTACGATGGGACTGCTGTCGATGTTATACATTCCCCCGCCGCTGTTGCCGCCTATGGAATTACCGCTGAACCTGCACCGAATCACGTGTGGATTGCTGTTATCGTTGTACATCCCACTGCCGCCGCCGCTCGAAAGGTTCCCGCTGAAATTACAATCCATAATCACAGGATTACTGCCGCTTCGGTTATGCATCCCGCCGCCGTTGGCGTGAACATACATCCCGTTCGCATTGCCTCCACTAACTACAAAGCCGTCCAGTACCGTATTCGAGTCCAGATTCTTACCCACTACGACGTGATAACTGTTGTTATGATAGTTCAGAAATTCCGGTCCGTCGTCTTCATTTAGATCGCCGCTCAATATCGTCGGATATGCCTGCACGTCCCGCGCATCCGGATTGGGTCCCTGCACACCCGCATACCCGCCTCGCAAAACCATCCTGCTCTTCAACGCAAAACTTACCTTACGATTGCCGTTAGGATCCGCCGGATGATAGGTTCCCTGCGCTACCCGAATCTCCGGAATCGCCGACAATCCCTCTATCTTCTCCATCGTTAATTTCAAATCCGTAAATGCGTCCGTCCAGCTCAAGCCCGTTTCATCCCCCGTTGCCGCTTTATCCACATAAATAATCGCCGGCACCGGCTCATTATCCGACTCTACTGCTGTAATCTTCGCGGTGGGAAAACCTGCAGCGCTGATTTCAATTTGCGCACTGCCATTAATAAAATCATCATCCTCCGCTGCTGCCAATTCAACCATCTGACCCAGATGATAATTATTACTGTCGAAATTCAAAATCCCGCCTGACTGCACCGTTATATCCGCGTCACCGCTCTGATAGCTCACGGTTACTGTCACCGGGCCCTGTGGATCCAATCCCAGCGATACCATAAACGGTCCTGTCGAACCCTCCGGTACCACCACTGGTCTCGGCTCAATCCGAAATCCTTGATAAGGCCCCTCGTACGCTCCCATATCCACGATCGGCGCTTGAGGATCCGGCCCCGTCAATCCCGTATCCGGCGTATTGGGGTCATCCACTTGACGCAAGCCCTCATCCATATCCCACGGAATTGGCTCTATGAAATTGCCATCATCGTCCAGGTCCGCCCGGTCCTCCGGCACCCGGTTGTTGTCCCCGGCATCGACACAAGGCGAACCCGGTCCGGGCCGAAGATTATCATCCTCCGTCCCCGACATCGCATCCGGACCATCAGCATCCAGAAACAGTGGATCAGCGTCGATATTGCCATCCTTCTCGCTATGGCCTATATCAACCCAACTCTGGATACAATTATAATGCAGCCCTAATGTCATCCATTCATAAATCTGCGCATCCAGACTCGCCCCGTCTAAATCCTGATTCTCCCAGAAAATACTATTCGACACATCCCCTGTCGCTTCCAGCACTCGAATCCCTCCGCCCCAGCTCAATGCTTCGTTATGGTAAAACGTACTGTTCACCACTTGAATCGTGCTGCCTCGAAGCCATATCCCTCCGCCAATGCTCTCCGCCTGATTACGACTGAACAGACAATTCACTACCATCAGCGTACCGGCCGGCCCAATAAATATTGCCCCGCCAAGGTCCCCGCGATTGTTATAAAATCGGCTGTTCACAACATAAGAATCACATTCACCGTAATCATCCCCTATCGCTCCGCCGCCCCACAGACCCTCATTATCCACAAACTCACAATCCATCACGATTGAATCACCATCGTGTTCATTGTAAATCCCGGCGCCAATGCCATACGTAAAATTATTCTCAAACCGACAACCGGAAAACAACGGATAGCTACCCGCGCTGTTTCCTACCGCTCCGCCGCCAAACTCATCCGAATACGTCGAATCCGTAATGTTATTGATAAAGGTACAATCCGTCACGATGGGATGACTGTTGTCATAGTTATCCATCCCGCCCCCCATCAAATGCGCCGTATTACCGATAAATTGACAATTCGTTACCGTAGGACTACTGTTAATATCTGCCATCCCCCCGCCGTAAACTCCCACGTTATTCGCCAATATGCAATTCTCAATGGTCGGACTGCTGCCGCTGCAAACAATACCACCGCCGATGTATCCTATATATTCTGCATACCCGCCGGTAATTGTAAAACCACTTAAAACCGAATCGGCTCCCTCCCCGTTGTGAAAGTAGAAACCACAGCGAGCTTCCTCAACACTACCCTGGCAATCAATCACACAATATTGGGGTCCATATTCGCTCTGTACCGTGATCGCCTTGCCCCCAAAATCCAGGTCACGGTTCCCCTGGCCTTGATAAATTCCATCTGCCACCAATACTGTTTCACCCGGCGCCGCCGCATTGATAGCCGACTGAATCGTCGGATATTCAGTCGGCACATGCAGTCCCGGCATCTCCGCCAGCGTTGTAAAACTATAACACTGCCCATCGTTATCGTCGGTTGTCTCGTTTCCGAATTCATCCGTTGCGACAATCTCAAAATAATAGGTCTTCTCACTGCGCAAATTATACAGGTACACATTATGACTTAATGATAGAACAGGGTCCTCTCCTGTACCGTCCTTGAGGTTATTACAATTCCTGCCATAATTCACTAACGCCCGGCTCAGCTCATCGGTCTCAAAATATATCCGTGCCCAGAACGCTCCTACTTGCGCCGTCTGAACATTTAAGATAATCGGTCCCACACAATCCGCCGTCGCCGTATCTTCGCTCACCGCCCCGTTACCTGTCCCGTCGTCCGCGTCGCTATACGTAACCGTAATCGTCTCCCCATGCGTTACCTGCACTATGCCGTCTCCGCCGTTCGCATCGCCGTATTCCATCGCTATAGTACCGTCATACACTCCCATCCCCGATGAACGCTCTATCAGGTCTAAAATTTCCGTATCACCCCCGGTTGTTTCGATGATTACCGGATGACTGCCCTGTCCGGCCAGGTCGCCGTCGGCCAATATCACGGCCAACTCATCCGCACACGAATACGCATCCTGCGTAAACTCTACTCGCCCCCGCGACCTTACCGCTTCCTGCAGCATATTCCATATATTCAACCGACTATCCGACAAACAAATCCCCGTCGCAATCGGGTCCCCCGTCGTCATCAACACATCATATACCTCATCCCGCGTCAGCGTCGGATTGGCACCGATTAGCAGAGCACACGCACCCGCAACGTGCGGACACGCCATCGACGTACCTGACAGAATCAGCGTATAATCATCGTAAGGTGTACCGAAATAAGAGCTCGCCAGGCTCGCTCGCAAAGACAGCACATCAACCCCCGGCGCCGCAAGGTCCACCCAGCTGCCGTAACTTGAAAACGCCGGCTTGTCATCATTAGAGTCCGTCGCCGCCACAGCAATCATCGGCCCGTAATACGCCGGATACACCGGATAACTCGAATAGTTATTCCCCGCCGACGCCACAAGGATTACACCCTGGCTGGCCGCATAACCAATCGCCTCCTCCAGGGTTTCCGAATACGGACCGCCGCCCCAACTGTTTGAACATATATCCGCCCCGTTCGCCACGGCATAGTAAAATGACTTCACCGCATCTGAGGTGGAACCGCTGCCGCCCGAACCCAGAAATTTCACTGCCATAATCCGCGTCTGCCAGCACACCCCGGCGATATCCTGCGCGTTGTCCGTTTCCGCCGCGATGACCCCCGCGCAGTGTGTCCCGTGACCGCGGTCATCCATTGGGTCCCCGTCGCGATTGAAAAAATCATAACCATAGATGTCATCGACGTACCCGTTGTAATCATCATCCACACCCGGCGTCCCATTTAGCTCCGCCTCATTCACCCACATATTGTCGTCAATATCTCGATGGGCATAATCCACACCTGTGTCAATGACGGCCACCACTATGTCCGCACTGCCCGTGAAAATATCCCACGCCTCCGGCGCATCAATATCCGCATCAACCTTTCCCGGCGGATGATTGTAACTGCCGCTCTCCGGATACATCTGCCCTGTATTTTCCAACGGCCACTGAATCGAAAAATAGGTATCACTCGGTGTCTTGTGCTCATATAGCAGATAATTCAACTCCGCATATTCCACCCCCGGGTCCTGACGAAACGCCGCCAGCGCCGCCGCCAAATCCTGCCCCTCCTCCAGCTCCAAAAGATAAATCCTGTCCAGCGCCGGCACTTCTCCCCCAGCTCGCGCCCGCTTACCTCTCTGCAACAGCCGCTTCTCCTGCTCCGTCAATTGCCCCGGCGCCTTCTTCCGTAATCCTTCCATCTTCCGCCGATGTTTCGAAAATCCCCGAAACACCCTCTCGCTCTTTCGCACCCGAAACCGCCGATTCAACCGGTCAAGTGACCTTGTGACCCTTACCCCCGCCTCATCACCATCCAGACTCGCTTCCGGATGTCCCGTTTCTTCCAGACGCTTCGTCGCTTCCAGATGCTCCGCTGCCTCCGAATGCCCCGCCGCTTCTCCCAGGGGGGACGCCCCTTGGCGCGACCGAAATTTCACCAGAAGCTGATTCGGCACATACTCCCACAGCCACTCCGAGTCTTTAACAACCTTTGCCTCTACGTCCGCCGTTACAATCGTCTCGGATGCACTCCCTGTTAAAAACACAAAAGACAACAGAACACAAAGACTTAGAAAAAACCTTTTACTCACGGGGATTCGTCCTTTCTTTATTGGTCTTCTATCTGACAAATATTCAGGATAACCTTATTATACAGAATTTTCCTTTTTATTACAAGGTCCCCGGGTGTGTTTTCGTTGCAATTCTTCCCAAATCCTCACCAATTCTTAACATTAATTAACTGACATTTCCCTATTCCAACTCTAATTAGGCCCTCCTGCGCACTCCAAGTTCCATAATACCAGAATACTCCATCTGATTTCAATAGCTCTGGCCGTCGATCCGACCTGTATTCCCGTCAGAATCCGTCAGTTTAAGTTAATCAACTTAATTGGACATCTATTGTTTTCTTTGTGGTCTTGTCAAAGTAGAATGTGCCCGTTAGTTGGCGGTCGCCGATGCGGGTAGTGACTTTGTACTGCCCAAAAAAACCGCGGAAGCGTGCTTTGCCGCCGGGTGTGAGCGTTGTTCTGGTTTTCGTCCACCATTTGTCTTTGATGAGGCGCTCTAATTGCTCGTAAGCGGGCTTTGGCGTCATATCCGCCCGCACAAATCCGGCTGGTGCTCGCTGCCAAGCACCCTGGTCGGTGAAGTCCCACCAGGTGATAGCCTCGACGGCGGGGTGCGAGAAAAGGACACGATAAAACTCGGGCACTTTCTCGGCCTGACGCTTCTCGCCCTCCGGCGTTGTGTTCCAGCCCTGGCTTGTCCTTGGGCCGGAGACGACCGTCGTCTCGGTGTAATGCAGCGGCTTTCCGAATTTGGCGAACGACTGACAGACTTGCCAGGTTCGCTCAACGGGCCAGCAGCCCCCGTGCATGTGCGACTGGATGCCGATAACGTCGTAAAGCGGTTGGCCGCTGTCGTCAACGAGCTGGGAGATTACTTTGTCGGCATAAGCTGGGTCGGTTCGATAGTCGTTGATGAGCAGCGTGGCTTTGGGATTGGCCTTTCGCGCCGTCTTGAATGCCTGGCGGACATATTCTCCGACGCCCATTCTGCGAATGGCCTCGGTCAACTTCGGAACATTCTGCTTGGCGTGAGACCGGTCGTAATGCGTCGCCTCGTTGACGACGTCCCAGATGTCGATATCACCTTTGAACCGACTAACACAACGTTCGATTCGTTTGAACTGCAGTTTCATTGCTTCTTCGGGTTCTTCGGGCAGCCATTTCTGTTCACCCCAATTCCAGGCAAGTGGATGACCCTTGGTCGTAATATTGTTGGCTTTGCACCAGCGAACAATCTCATCAGTTCGGGCATCATCGGGTTTGCCCTGCTGTCGCTCGTAATTCCACCAGTAGAAAGGCAGGGTTGCGAAGTTGAGCATCGCAGCAAAGTGCTTTTCATAGGCGGCGTTGTCCTCGGGTGTTCTGCACCGTTTTAACTTGAAGATATTGCATCCGAAGAGGAATTTGTGCTTAGTCTGGGTGATGTCCACAGCCGAGGAAGCATCCAGTGGTTTGCCATTCGGCCCGAGAAGCCTTAAGGCAGCATCACCTTTTCTGTGCTTTTCAATGCGGGCGTCAGCTTGTTCGAGAATTTGCTCTGAGGACTCCTGCTCGGCGGAAAGCATAGACGGGGGTATTGCAAGCGAGGCAGCGCCCAAACCGGCGGCTTTTAGAAAATCACGGCGATCCATAAAATCCTCCTTTCACAAAATTTTGAAAGCCCCCTGCCAAATGCAGGGATTTTACAGAAGTGTTTTTCATCACACAATATCTAAAACAAAAAAGCACAACTTAATTCCGGCTGTGCCTTTCGGTTCCAAACGGTCACCCTCCGTTCTCATTAGAAAATCCGGTTTCTTCTAAAAATTAAATGAACCTAATACTACAACGCTACATAGATTTTAACAACCAAGATAATCCTTTGTTAGACAAGCAGTTATGATAGCTATGTCAAATATCAAAATGCAAATAGCAAAAACACATAGCAAAATGCAAAATGTTTACTGGTTTTTCTTGGGTTGCGCTCGGTCCAATTTTGTTAAAACCAGGTTTTCTGGTTGCAAATCGCTTTTTGAATTTTTATTTGTCATTTTGCATTTTAATTTTTGATATTTGATTTTTGGGCGTATAAACCAATTTTTACGACGTAAGTAGCGTTGTAGTACTAACTTTGTCTATACTTTTAACCCAAGAATGTCAAGCAAAAAAACTTTACCTGGACTTATTTGGTTATACCATTAAACTAATGCGTCTGCTCCTGCCATCTCATCTACCATTTCAATTTCTTTAAATCTGCAGAAATGCTGAAGCTCTTTGGTGATGTCCCCATAGCACGTCTGCCGGTGCAATCCATGCGACCAGTTTTTCCATAGTTTTTCCACATCGCCGTCCACCTTGACTGTAATTTTGGTACGGCAGCCCCTGTCGTGCTCAAGGGAGACCGGCGCATCAATAATTTCGCCCGTGAAGTATCGCAAGAGGTCTGTGCCAATTAATATTGCCTGAGTGACTTTTTGACCGATGCGCATTTTCGCCTGGACGACAACCCCTTCCTGGCGTTCCATAACGGTGCGTATCTTGTATGAAGCAGCCGGCCCATCCGGACCGTCCATTTTTGTTGTCCCCATACAGTGAGCCAGAATGATACTATTGTTGGATTCATCTACCGTAGGGTCACTGATAAAACCGGGCTTTCCCACCAATCCCTGGAACAGAATGTGAGTCATAGCAGAGCGTAAATCCGACTCGCAAATACCGCCTAATCCCATATTATTCAACCTGGCAAAACCAAGACAGGGAAAGGCAGGAAGTTTACGGGTTGCAGGGGCATAGGTACCATAACAATCAACGGTCATTACGGTTGCATCTTCATCGTCCAGCAACTTTTCAAAAGCCAGTGCCAGTTTGCAGGACTTGAATATATCTTCTCCGGAGGGTTCTACAACTTTAACGGCTCCTTTGATCCACCTGTCGGCCTCTGCCTGTGCCTGGCTATCGTCAACAGCATCACAAGCATCGAGCACTCGTTTGAGTTCGATTTGTTTAATCTCTGTGCCAAATTTATTTTTTATATTGTTAGCATATCCGGCAAACGACCGAGTTGTAAGGTTAAGAATCCTGGCTTCTCTTAAATGATGAATCGCACGGAAAGGTCTTATAGCAGCGGCAAGTTGCTTGTAATCACTGGTGAGCATACATTCCAATTTGGCTCCCAACGGCTGCTTCCGTAGTGCGCCAAATCCGGTCCATCCATGCCCGGAATACGGAACGGCAAAAACCATTGTGGGTTTGCCTACGCTGAGAATTTCATTTAGAATCGACCTTACCCCGATGTTGAAATGAATCGCCAGGATACCATCGACATCTTTTAATCTGTCTTTAATGCTGCCAACCTGGTTCGCAGAAGTGATCAGCTCATCGACAACAAAGTCCACGTCAGACAATTCGTCTTTTAGTTCTGCAAACTTGGATTCATAAAACCGGACTTCGTTTTCCAAATCCAATTTTGGTTTGGGCCAAAGGCCATGTGAAGTTCCCATGTAAATCCTGGCAACTTTAACTTTTGTTCTTCTGCAGCCCGGGCTTATAAGCCGTGGGCTTTTCCTGCTCAAGACCATTTGCCTTTGACAGCCGATACCGGCAAGGCATAAAGCGCTTCCGGCTGCCGTCAGTTGCAGAAACTCTCTTCGATTAATTTCCTTTTTCATCGCAATCTCCTTTTTTACTTTTTATCGAGCCCTTTGCCAAATACAGTTATTTTGCAGAAGTCTTATTCGTGCTCAGGCGTCAGTGTTTCAAACTGCTGTCCATTAAAGACTTCATATATTCGAAAGGTCGGCGTATTTTACCATCAGTGATTTTGTTTGTCCAGAGTTAAATTTGACTACGACGACGCTGTTTTCGCCCATATCAATAAACTCTTTGACTGTGCCAGGGCCGAAAGATTTGTGTTTTACGAACTGGCCTTGGGCAAAATCGTATTGCATATTGCCTATTGCGGATTGCGTAACACAAGACGAAGCAATATTTTCCTGAGGGCGTTCGGTGAAGTCCAGGCCGAGTTCAAAAAGAAACTGCGACGGTATTGTCCTTAGCAACTGGCCTCGCACTGTTCGGTATCGGGCACAACTTATGTACAGGCCTGTTTTAGCGCGGGTTATGCCGACAAAAAAGAGTCTGCGTTCCTCTTCCAGCTCATCGTCATCTTCGCCGGTGCTGCTTCTTTCGTGCGGCAATAAGCCGTGTTCGAGGCCGACTATAAAGGCATTTACAAATTCGAGGCCCTTTGCACTGTGCAAGGTCATCAGGGCAACACGGTCGTTGGAGGCGTCATAGGCATCGACATCGCTGAAGAGCGATATTTGCTGAAGATAATCGAGCAGTGAGGGCTGCTCTGCCTGCTGGTCATATATGTGAGCGGCATTTATCAGCTCGTTGGCGTTTTCGAGAGCGGTTTCGCCCTGGTCGCTGGCGTCCATAAGTGATTTTTCCAGGCCGGATTCGACAAAGACACGCTCAGCAAGCGGTGCGACTTTGCCGGCGATATCTTTTTTGAACTGCTCGAGCATATTGACAAAGGCGGCGAGCTTTGCTTTTGCAGCTTTAGAGAGAGAATCGATATGCTCTGCGTTTTTGAGCCCATCGAAAAAGGTGATGTTATTGTGAGCGGCATAAGCACGGACTCTATCAATTGTGGTTTTTCCTATACCGCGGGCGGGCGTGTTGATGATGCGTAATAGTGCAATTTCGTCATCGGGATTGACAAGGATTTTCAGATAGGCGAGCAGGTCGCGGATTTCCTTTCTGTTGTAGAATTCCACGCCGCGAACAATCTGGTATGGTATTTTATTGCGGATAAACGCTTCTTCCAGCACCCTGCTCATAGCGTTAACGCGATAGAATACAGCTATATCGTTCAGAGATGAATTTTCCTCAGTTAGCTCTTTGATTTGCCGGGTGACGGCCTCGGCCTCTTCGGTCTCATCCTCGAAGGCCGTTACGACGATACTCCCGGCACCAGACTTGGTGGGGACAAGCTTTTTTTGTTTTCGATTTTGGTTGAATGTAATCAAATTATCGGCAGCTTCGAGAATATTGGCTGTGCTTCGGAAATTTTCCTCGAGTTTAACAACAGTGGCATCGGGCCAGTCCTTCTCAAACTGCAATATGTTACGTAGGTCAGCACCTCGCCAGCGGTAGATGGACTGGTCGGGGTCGCCGGTTGCGCAAATATTGTTGTGAGCCGAAACGAGGGCTTTAGCGATTTTATACTGGGCGTGATTGGTGTCCTGATACTCGTCGATGAGCAGGAATTTGAAACGATTCCCAAGCTCGGAGCAAACATCGGGACAGCTCCGGAGCAAAAAAGCAGTCTCCATCAGCAAATCATCAAAATCAAGGGCATTATGTTCGCGTAAGATATGCTGATAGCGAGTATATATTCCGGCCAATGTTCTGGAGAAAAAATCGTCGGCGTCGGCTTCGAAAGAGTCAACGTCTATGAGCTTGTTCTTCAAGACAGAAATTGCATCAAGCATTCGAGCAGGCGGGAAATTGGTGGTGTCAAGCTCGCAATCCTTGACGGCCTGCTTGATACACCTGGCCTGGTCGGACTTGTCATAGATACTAAAGTTCTGGTTTATGCCTGCCTTATCTGCATACCGGCGGAGGATTCTGACGCATAAAGAGTGAAAGGTGCTGATATGGGCGCCGGCGGAAGCACCAAGAGCAATTGCCCTCTGGCGCATTTCATTGGCGGCCTTGTTGGTGAAAGTTATTGCGCAAATATTGTACGGCTGGACACCTGAATCGATGAGTGCAGCGATTCGATATGTGATGACGCGGGTTTTACCACTGCCGGGGCCGGCAATAACAAGCAGTGGGCCTTCAACGTGAAAGACAGCTTTTTTCTGCGAAGGGGTTAATTGGTCGTATCTGGTATTGCACATTGCGTGTCCGGCTGTGTGCGTTATTTTAATTCTTCGAGCATTTCTTGTTTCTGCTGCCTTAACTGCTCCTTCCGCTGCTCCAACTGCTCTTTCCACGGCTTTAACTCCTCGGCAAGGTCGTCGGGACTTTCGATTTCTATCCGTGCCAACAGGTTGAGCCTCAGGGTAGGTGTATATTGCCAGTCGTCCAGGAAGTCGATAAGCGCAAGGTATCTTAACCGCGGGAACTTAGGCAGGTCAATTCTTGATTCCTCGCTATGTAATGAATTGTAATGGTCATAAACCTCTTTTGCCAGTTTTTCTCCGCCGAACGCCTCATCGTCGTCACGCATTGCATATCTGAAGTAACTTTCCCGCAGCATCATTTGTATCATTTCTTTTGCGTCATTTACGCCTATGCTCCTGAGTTCTTCGCGAAGCCGATTCCTTGCGAAAACAACCAGAGGAACTTTAAATTCATCCAGCGGGTAGAGTTTTCTTAATTGATTATAAATTTTTTGGGCCTGGCGTCTATGGCCCGCCTGATAAAAAGAGAGGACAGCGTTTTTGAGCATATTGCGATGGCCGTCCTGGAGGGAACCGTAGACGCTTTTGCTGAGGTCTTTGTATTTTTCGAGGGTCGCCAGCCGGGCCTCGTTGCACGGCTTAAACATCCTCAAATCCGGGCGCAAAAATACTTCCTTAAATATCTGCGTCTGTGGCGGTTGCGAAGAATCCTGTGAGGGTACCTGAAGCGACACATCATAAATGAATATTTTCCCATTGCGAAAGAGGTTCTGCAAACTATGGATCACGATACGGTCGGTGTTAGTTTCAGTCATCCATATCTCTCGTGATTCCCCTTTGGCGGCTATTTGCAGGCCTTTGACGGCCCAGTAAATTGCGTGACTGTCGGGATGCCGCCAATCCAGAGGCAAATGTTTGCTCGGTTTGTTGGGGTCACTGAAGTTGGTGTCACTGAAGTCGATCGGGCCATAGGTTTTATTCAACTCATGCATTAAAACCGGGTCAAGTTTCCAGGCCTTACGCAACTGGTAAGCTTTGGCGAAAATATCAAACTTTTCGAGTGCTTCGGGACCTCTGACTCTAAAATCATCTATAACATTAAACGCGGCGGGTTTGAACCTGCCGGGGTTCTGTCTTAAGGACAAATAATTGCTCACAAATTCATCATCATCGCTAAATGCCTTGTCGGCGGACTTCAGGGCTGTAATTAGCGGGACCACATTGGCATCTTTTATAATTTGCCGCCAGTCGGTTGGTGCCTCGGCAAGAGCGCCGAACGTCTGGTTATCTGCGGGGCCGAGCAGCGGCTCCATCGCCAAAGCGAGCTGCAACTTGTAATATTTGTGTGCGTCATCCGATACGGCACCTATTTTGTGCTGGAATATTCTGGCAAGTTCTCGGTAGAGCAGAATGCTTTTGGGGTTCAGTGGAATGCCCTGGTCGCGAAGCAGCTCATAGCCGTTTTTGACCCATTGCCATCGCTGGTCCGGCTGGGTTGCGGGTATGGTGACGGAGATGTTATAAGCCATATTCCAGGCGTGGAACTCCCAGACTGATGCGAAACGTGGCTGCAAGGTTGTTATCCATTCTGCAAGCTGTTTTGCATCGAAGAATTGGCCCTGCTCTTTTAGCTTATCTGCGCGCATCCATAAGACATCTACGACCAGGCCGCGAAAAGCCCCCGTTGCGATGGTTGTAAATGCCAGGGATGGAGGAACATTTTCAGGCTTATCGATTATCAGGTTCATATCCTCCCGCTGCGAGTTTATGAAATCAAGCTGCATACCAGCGGTGATAAGTAAAGCAGCCGCAAGAACAAGGCAAAGAGAGCAAATTATTGTGTCGCGCGAACGCATTTCTCGATTCTCGATTCTTGATACTCGATACTCGATTCTTTTCTTCTGCGAGCATCTGGCATCGAGCTACGAGTATCTTTAGATTATAATTCTTGCAATTTCTCTGAAACGAAAAATCAGGAAGGCAAGAAGCAACAATAAAACCGCTTTGATACAAATCATAAGGCCGGCGACTTTGGCCAATAAAGACCAGCTCAATAATCGCGCAGAGACGAGAGATTTTGTAGGGTTAAATTTATCAAACTGCGGCAGGAGCAAAATGACCGGCCTAATAGTGTAAGAATAAACCCAACTCAAGTTTTCGCCAAGAAAGTCGAAGGATTCTAAACAGAAGCCGCTAACAGTTGCGGTAAAGAAGACCACAAGACAAAGCAATATGGCCACAGGGAAAGAGAGGAAAGTCGAGGCCAATATGCCTAAACAAGCGAGGAAAATCAAACGAAATAAGATTAAAAGAACGGCTCTTATGAAATTGGCGGTGAAGGTATCGGCCTGGTAAAGAACTTCCAATCCGTCCTCAGGCGGAAAGATTACCACCGTATTATTCAGGGGGACATTCAGAAAGCCGACGGCCAGATAGCCGTCTTCGGCGACCACATTGGCAGGAACTTCTATTTCACAAAAAGTGCGAATGGTGTCCTTACGGTCGAAAATCTCAACGTCGGGGGGATACTGTCGGTCATCACCTACGGCCCATCTGCTGTAAACCTGCAAATCGGGCGGATTTACGGAAACATCGTATTTGAACCTTATAAACAAACTCTGGTTTGGGTCGAGAGGTTTAACGTTCTGAAACTCCCAAATCAATGGCTGACCGGGCACAGCAGCTCTTTTCCACGCTTTTCGGTCTTCAGTAAGTCTGGCGATTACTTTCTCGCGTGGGACACCTTCGGGCAGTCGGCCGCTCTTTTTGAGTTTCTCGTAGGCCTCAAGGACCTCCTGGGTGACATCGACTTCGGCAGGAATTAAACTGTTTCGAGCGGTATAAAACTCATTGTCGAGCTGGGCAAGCTCGGCTTTGCTCGCATCGAAATATTTCGGTATATAAATAGTAATGGCGTATATTATAGCTGAAAAGAGAACGAGCAGAGCTATATCCAATAATATTACGCCGAGCAGTTTGCCGAAAAGAAGCTGAAAACGGCGAATGGGCTTGGTAATAACAGTGTATATTTGCCTCTGCTTTATATCGCTTGTCAGCGAATAGATTGAGACGATTATCGTGAGCAAACAGAGCAAAAAACCGGTGAGCGAAAGGCCGTAGCTTACAAAGGTCTGGAGCCTGCCCTTCAAAGTGCCGTCGCCTGTCATCGAAACACCCATCACCGGGAGCAGGACAATCAGCAGAATTACAAAAACAGCGGCAATTTTCATCCGCAAGGCCTGCTTTATAGTATTGGTGGCGACAGCCCAGATACTACGCATTTTTCAATTTCCAATTGACAATTAACAACTGGTCATCGGGAATTGGTCATTGGTCATTTACTATTGACCAAATACAACTCGCTATTCACTGTCCTTTTTTTTGTGTGTTGAGCGGTCTGTTAGCTGGTCCAGGATGCTTTTTTTGTTTTGCTCGGGCTTCGGTGTTTTGGGTTCAACCGGCTCTGTTTTAACTTTTCCATTTCTAACAACGGATTTTGGCGGGGCCGGTTTAGTCGGCTCAGTTAGTTTGCTCAGCAACTGTTCATCGGGTTTTGATTCATAAGTTTCAAGGGGGACGACTTGCTCTGTTGTTGGAGGTTGGGGGGGAGTCTCTTGCGATGCCGGTGCAGAGACAAGCTTATCGAGTATATTTTCCACAGTGGTTCCAGATGCGAGAAAACCGCCGATTTGTGTAGTACTGACTGCGCCACTTGTGGGCTGGGCCTGCTGCTGGGCAGTCGTAACGGTTTTGATGAAGAACGTTTCGAGCTTATCCATTGGAGAAGTTACGATGCAGTCAGCCTGTTCGTCTTGAATCAACTGCTTTATCCTCTCAACTGCGCTATCGCTTATGTCGCCGGTAGTGATTTGCTTTTTATTTGTCTGCAGCAGGAGGTCTTTAACCTGTCCTTCGGCCTGGATTTTGCCGCCATAGAGGATTGCAATCCTATCGCACACGTCTTCAACGTCGGCGAGCAGATGACTGCAAAGCAAAACTGTCTTGCCACGTTTTTTAAGCTCCAGGACTAAATCCTTTATCTGCCTTGTTCCGATAGGGTCAAGTCCGGTTGTGGGCTCATCCAATATAAGTAAGTCGGGGTCGTTTATCAGTGCCTGTGCCAGGCCGATTCTGCGCGCCATACCTTTTGAAAACGTTCCAACGGGTCTGTTTGCGACGGCCTTTAGCCCGACCATATCGAGCAGGGCTTCGATACGCATCTTCCGCACCTCGGCAGGCAGGCCGAATAGTCTGCCATAGAAATCCAGGGTTTCGCGGGCGTTCAAATACCTGTAGAGATAGGACTCTTCCGGCAGAAAACCTATCCGAGCGCTGATTTTAGGGTCGGCGCCGTCGCCGCCGAGACATAAAGTTCTTCCCTTTGTGGGATAAAGCAAGCCGAGCAGCATTTTCAGGGTGGTTGTTTTGCCTGAGCCATTGGGCCCTAAAAGGCCGAAGACTTCATTGTAGTGAATACGTAAATTCAGGTCATCGACGGCATAGACCTTGTCCCGACCCCACCAGTCGGAAAAAATCTTGGTCAAAGAAAAAGTTTCAACTGCATATTCCATAGACAAATCAAAAATTAAAAGTTAAAAATCAAAATGACAAATCTAAATTCAAAAATAGAGATTGCTTCGGTCGCTTCGCTCCCTCGCAACGACAGCAGGGAGGCAATTCGCAATGACATTTTGGGGTTTGCATTGTAATTTTACATTTTAGACTTTGATATTTACATTTTCTGTGGTTCGTGGCTGAGTTCTTCGCCGTATCGGACAAGTCGAGCACTGTTAAAAACAACAATCAATGAGCCGGCAAAATGCAGAACGGCGGCGTAAATCACCGGCAGCCACCCTGCTGCTGCCGCCGCATCACCAAGAATAATAAACATTATTCCAAAGCCGAGATTTTGATTAATAACTGCTCTTGTTTTTCGTGAAAGTCGCACGAGGAAGGGAAGCCGCTTTAAATCATCGCTCATCAGTGCAATGGAGGCAGAGTTTATGGCCACATCGCTGCCGGCAGCACCCATAGCAATTCCAAGGTCGCCGGCCGCCAGAGCAGGTGCATCGTTTATACCGTCTCCAACAACAACGACGGTGTGGCCGTCTTTTTTAATTTGCTCAACAATCGAGAGTTTGTCCTGAGGCAGGCAATGCGCTTTAAAATCGGTGCAGCCCAGCTCGGCTGCAACACGGTTGGCGACCTCGTCCCTGTCTCCTGTTAGCATAGTAACCCTTTTTATGCCGATATCGAGCAGCTCCTTGACGGCTTGTTTGGCTTCGGGTCTGGTTTTGTCCTGCAAACCAATCCAACCGATGCACTTTGAATCCTTTGCTACATAAAGAGTACTGAAGCCCTGCTCTTCATGAAGAGCAGGTGCAGAAATATCGCCCATATCCACATTGTTTTCTTTCAGGAAGGTGTCTCTGCCGACAATAATTTTTGCTGAATCGACCAGAGCAGTTACACCTTTGCCGGGAGTTTCCTGAAAATTATCTGCTGCGGGCAAAGATAGATTTGCCTCTTTGGCGACCTCCTGGATGGCTCTTGCGGCGGGGTGTTTGCTCATCTGCTCGGCGGAAGCAGTGACGGCTAACAACTCGGCGGGTTCGATATTTTCAGCGGGGGTCAGTTTCGTAACATACAGCCGACCCGTCGTTACCGTCCCGGTCTTGTCAAAGACCATTGCCGTCATCTTGCCGGCAATCTCAAGGTCGGCAACATTTTTTATCAAGATACCGAGGCGAGCAGAGGCCGATATCGCCGCAACCATCGCCGTCGGAGTCGCCAGAATCAAGGCGCAGGGACACGAAACAACAAGTATCGTAATCGCCCTGTCGATATCGGCGGTGAAAAACAAAACTATCGCGGCAATCATCAAAATCGTGGGCGTGTACCACTTAACATAACGGTCGATTATCCGCATAATCGGTATCTTTGTCTGTTCAGCCTGTATAATCAAGGACTGGACTTTGCCGAGAGTTGTATCCTTGCCGGCTTTGGTTACGGTGATATCCAGCGCTCCGGTAAGGTTGCTTGTGCCGGCGAAGACCTGCATTCCCGGCACCTTATCGACAGGCAAAGATTCGCCTGTTATCGTGGCTTCGTTGACGGAGCTAAGTCCTTTTATAACTTCGCCGTCAGCCGATATGTTATCACCCGGGCGGACGCGGATGCAATCGCCGGGCTTGAGGCTGCTGACTTTCACCTCTTTTTCACTACCCTCACTTTCGAGGAGATTTGCCTTCGTAGGTGTGAGCTTTATCAGCGACTCGATTGAGGCACGAGCGCCGAGGGCGGTGCGTGTTTCAATAAGCTCGCTGAGGAGCATAAAGAAAGCAACGACACCTGCGGTGACATAGTTTTGCGTTACAAAGGCGGCAATTATTGCCAGGGCCACCAGTTCATCCATACGCATCTGTCTTTTTATAAGGCTCTTTATCGCGTGCAGGACGATGGGGGCGCCGAGCAGTATTGCGCCGGCCATTGCCAAAAACTCGGTTTGAAAACTACCGCTGCCATAGACAAATTTGAAGCTGGCTATACCGCTGCTTATCAGCAGCATTCCGCCGGCCAATGTCCCCAGCAAAGCCATACTTACTCGAACCTGCTTGCCGTGAGTGTACTCAGCAGTAACGTCTTCTTTAAAATGTAAGTGCTCGTGAGCCATATTTCGTATCTTATGGTGATTGCTCTTTCTTGGATTTTGGTTTTATCGTTGGGTCTCTGTTGATGAGGATTCTAATTTCTCTGCGTCCGGGGCCTTGAGTAGGTTGAATAATTATTTTCTCATCTGCGTTATCAAGGACGTATTCTATGGCATCGAGATAAATTCTTTGCAGAACGAGCCCGGGGCGTTTGCGATATTCGGGCAGCAGCTTTTGTAAATATTCGGCATTGGCCCTGGCAGTTTCGACAACTTTCATTCGATAGGCCCCAGCGCCGGAGATTTTCTCCTGAGCCCGGCTGGCGGCTTCGTTAAGAGTGACTTTAGCATCACTTTCGGCCTGGCTGATAGCGGCCTGGCTCGCCTGACTTGCGCTCATTAAGGCCTGGAAGGCATCATTGACCTGCCGGGGCCAGGTGCTGCGGGTAAGCTTTACCTTTACAACGATACCGCTTTCTATTTTGTCGAGTTTTTCCTGCATCAATTTTTCAACGCTGCCCGGGATTTCACTATAGCTGGTAAGCACATCATCAATGGTATAATTGACGAGCGTTGTTACAACGGCATCATCAAACAGATTTTTTAGAAGCGGCGTTATGCTTTCTTTCATAACATCAAAGTAAATTTGACCCGGTTTTACATCTTCATCTTTGACATAAACACTTTTGAAGAATAGCTCCGGCTTATCAATTTGATAAGTCAGAAGCCACTTACAATGGACGATGTTATAATCGCTGCCGGTAGAGTTAGAGGTGGTTTGTCTTTGTTTTTCACTCCGGGTAATACAATAGCCATCACGTATAGGATTTAGAGTCGGATCCGGGCGAGTCGTGTCTTTTGGGCCTCTGGAAATTTCAGCCGGACTCTGGTAATACCAAAACGAATCGATTGGCAGGTCAACCTTTCTCTCTGTGGGAATTCTGATAATTTCTTCTATCGGATATGGAAACACCCAGTGTGGGCCCGGTTTGAGAAGTCGGTCTTCGCCCAAGCCGCGAATCTTTCCAAATTGCAATACGAGCGCCAGCTCACCGGGACCAACCGTTTTGAAACCTGAGAACAAGAAAAGACCAACCAGCACGACCATTATTATCTTGAGGATAACAAAGCTGATTCTCAATGCCTCGGACAGGGACCTGCCGGCGGTATCAAGCTCATTGGCAGGTCGTCCCTCAGGCGATTGAGGTTGTAAATCCCGGTTACTTTCGTGATTCTGGTCTGTCATACTATTTAACCATTCCGACTCGGAGAAAGCTATTATTTCGGTTCGCTCGGCTCTCTGGGTTTAATGTCGGGCATTTTCTTCAACCATTTGAGAGGCTCTGTATCGGCGCTCAAGACAATCGTCGACTTTTGTTCTAATATTTTCTTGAGTGCTTCAAGGCCTCGCAGGAACATCGCAAACTCGGGGTCGGCTTCGAGCATTTTATAATATTTTGCGGCTTCGGCGTCGCCCCGGCCTCTAATAATCTTTGCCCTGGCCTCAGCGGCAGCGACCAACTCTTTTTCCTTGTAAATGGCATCATCTCTTATCTTCTTGGCTTCAGCATCTCCCTGAGAAATAGTCTCCGCAGTCCTGCGGCCTCTTTCAGCCGTCATTCGGGCAAAAACAGCTTTGCTGACATCCTCGCTGACTTTGAGCTGCTTTATCCCGAGGGTCTTGATTTCAATGCCGTAATCGTCTATTACAGCCTGCTGAAGGGTGGAGAGCATTTTTTCCTGAATCTCCTTAATTTCTATTTTTGATTTATCACTATTTACGAATTGGGAAAAATAATACTGGCCGATTACCTCACCTTGTGTGTTACTAAGCTGGCTGCGCAAATAATCTTCGACGCTCACAACGGCTCCAACGGCTTTGAAGAATTTCAACGGCTCGGCAATTCTCCAAACGACATAAGTATTTACAATAATCGGCACATCGCCTTTTGTTGATGTTTCAGTGATCTCAACCTCTAAAACCCTCATTCGAGAGTCAAATTTATGTATTCGCTGGATTGGAAACGGCCATCTGAAATACCAACCTGGTTCCTTAATCTGGTCTTCGCTCGTGGCTTCGCCAAAGGTTACTCTCAGGGCGGACTGTGTTTCTCTTACCTGAAACGTGACAAGAAACAGAGCTAAAACGGCGACCAACAATGCGATGAAAATTGCAATAGCTATATTTTTCATTTTTCGCTGCTCTCCTCAAAGCCGGGTATATCCATATCATATATACTCGGCGTTAGTTTTTCCGTAACATCGACTATGAAAACCTGTGTATCATTCCCATCGGCAACTACGACATATTTTCTTATACTCTCGAGGGCATCTTCGTATACTGTTAATATTTGTTCTCGTTTGTAAATTTCTTCGGCGGCCCTGTATGCCTTGAGCTGGTCGGCAAAGCGCTGTCCGGTCGCTTTTGCAAGTGTGGCTTTTTCAAAGGCATAACTTTGTGCCTGTCTTAGAATCTTAAAGATGTCACCCTTTGCCTGTTCAAAGGCCGCGTCCAGGGCTTCGCCAAGTTCTTCGATTTTCTCAGGGTCGTTTTTCTCTACGGCCTGCTGATACTGGACGGCAAGGCTATGAAGCTCATTAGCGCCTTTTACGGAACCGACGAGATTGCTTAGTTTGCTGTTTCGCTCGGCATGAGCTGTGAGTATTGCGGTCTGCTTCTCTTGAACGGCGCCGATAACCTTTTGATAATCCGCTGCAACTTCAACCGGCGGATGAATGCCCTGCAGGCCCAGGAATACGATTTCAACACCCAGGCCGGCTTCGTCTGCTTTCTTTTGAATTTCACGGGTCAAGGTCTCTTTGGCCTCGGCACGACCGGCCCCAAGGAGACTCTGATTCAAAGCAGCTTCGTCATCAACTTCAATCGTCGCACCGGCCGCATAGGTGGTAAGTTCGCGATAACAAATAGATTCCAGCAATTTTTCAGGCTCTTTATGGCTGTATATAAAGGCGTACAAATCCTTTATTCTGTACTGAACAGGTACAGCGGCTATGACAATACTCACGGGGGCAGCGCCGGTATCTAACTCTGCGGTTGTCTGTTCACTGGCAACGAGTAACTGGTACTCTTCTTTGTGATGCTTCTCGCCCCACAACAAAGGCTTGCGCTTACGAACCACTTCTTTGGTCTCCGGGTCAATCGCAGTCTCTGGGACAAAGCCAATATTAAGTTCCGCAACTTTTTTCGTGGGATATTTGTAGGCAATATCAATAGGCCAGGGCCATTTGAAACCAAGTCCTGGCCCAACGAGCCTGACATCGTTAGCATCGTTTACAGGATTGCCGAAACGCTCTATTATCGCCTCTTCATTTGGTTTTACTACAACGACACAGCTCAATAAATACAGGGTAACGGCGGCAAAAAGAACCAGGGGTGCAATCGCTTTTTCGAGGAGTTTATAAAACCAGGTTTGAGAGACTTCGAAGCCAAACTGATAATCAATGGCACCTGCGGCGGTACGTAATATTCCGCCCGGCTCATTTATAACGCCCAGCAGTCTGCTGTCAAAGGCGGCTCTGCTGTACTGGTATTTCAGCCTTGGGCGATATATGTCCAGGACCATATTAAGAGCAGTCTCTGCGCCAAGGACAACGAGCAAGATTGAAATCACCCAGGCGATTACATTGACCACGACGAAAATCTGGAATTGTGCCAGTGCCAAGCCTATTGCCAGAGCAAAGCACAAGACAGCTATGGCAAGCAGGAAGCTGCCGCCGGCCCTTAACGGCTTCCACTGAGGCTGAGCTGACATACCCGTAGCGTAGCGGGACATTAAGAAGCTGACAAACGCTATGGCCGTCATAAAAATGGCAACAAGCAGCGGCTGCTTTGGCTCGATATCAGTTGCAGCAGGAATAGCTGTTAATAAGTAAAGTCCAATACCTATTTGGTAGGCAGCGATTAGTACTGAAAATATAGGAATGAACCATTTCTCGAGTATCTGGAGGCGGCGTTGAGCAATGGCAAACAAAGTGGCACGTTCGTCTCCGGCCTGAAAGATTGTAGAAGCGTCCTTCCCCTTGGCCAACTGGGTCATATCAAGCTTTTCCTGCTCGGCAAGGGCGCGTTGATGGAAGTGAATAACAAGGACAAGCCAAATCAAAGCTGCCGAGAGGAGCAGCCAGCCGACCGCGGAGACCGCAAAAAATCCGCTCCATCGGCCTACAAAAAAGGCGATACCGAAAAAGATAACGCTCAAAATCAAGGACACCAGAGCTGCATATTCAGGGCGTTTGGACGATACTGCCATTTTTTATCCCCATCTTGTACTTTGAACAAAAAGCTACAAACACAGTATTTATTCAATATATGTAAGCTCTTTACAAGTTAGAAGTTGTGTAATATAACAATAAACGGCATTTTAGTATAGAGACCTTTGCGAAAAAAATTATGTCTTAAAATCGGGTCGAAACCGATGTTACCGGACTGCCGAACCGCTAAAGATGGGCAATGAACAATGCATAAACTATTTACAATAGCAAAAAATACTTTCATAGAAACACTAAGACAGCCGGTCTATTCCATAATAATTGTTGCCGCTCTGTTCTTGTTCTTTATAAGTCCGTCTTTGACGATGTACACAATGAGCGACGACAACAAACTTTTACGCGAGATAGGATTATCTACGCTGTTTTTAACCAGCTTGTTCATAGCGATATTTTCCGCTTCCGGTGCTGTGGCCGAGGAAATAGAGAATAAGACGATAACTACCGTCCTGAGCAAGCCGGTCCAACGTCCGATATTCATTGTTGCGAAATTTTTCGGTGTGACCGCAGCGGTGGTTCTGGCACATTACATCTGCACTATCGCCCTGTTAATGGCAATCAGACACGGTGTCCTCGAAAGCGCATCGGCCACGCACGACTGGACGGTCATAAGCACGGCGGCAGTTGTCGTTGCCGCAGCATTTCTGCTAAGCGCTTTTTTCAACTATGCTTACGACTGGAAATTTTCGTCAACAGCGATAGTGTTGACCGGAATATTCGGCACGTTAGGCATAGTGTTTTTATCTTTTATCGACCGAGACTGGCAGTTTAACCCGCAGAACAACGGCATAAATGCGCTGGACGTCTATGGGGCGGTGCTGCTGCTTTTAGCTGCAATTATAATCGTGGCTCTGGCCGTGGCGCTTTCCGCGAGGTTTAACATAGCAGTAACGCTTTCGGCCTGCATCGGGATTTTTTTGTTAGGCCTGGTAAGCGATTACACATTCGGCAGATTTGCCGAGACGCAATTATGGGCCAAAATAGGCCGGGTTTTGGTGCCGAATTTGCAGATTTTCTGGATAGCCGACGCCATTTACGAGGGCAGTGAGGTCTCTGTAAAATACATCGTAATAAGCGCTTCTTACGCGCTGTGCTACACAGCGGCTATACTCTTGTTAGCCATTGCGCTGTTCCAGAGACGACAAGTAGGATGATTCGTCGTGCGTATTGCGTATATCGTATTGCGTCCCTGTTTTTCTACGCAATACGCATCACGCATCACGCAATACGGTCTTAATTACTGCTATTTCATCGCAATTTTGCTGTTTGGGGCACCTGGCACAGTCGCTCCAGACCTTCATCGGCAGTGCATCTTTTTCAATTACCTGAAAGCCCATTTTTTCAAAAAAATCCGGGTTCAGTGTAAGGGCAAAGACCCTCGGCAGGCCAAGTTGACGGGCCTGCTCGGTGGCCGCTTCCACCAGCATTTTGCCGATACCTTTCTCCGTATTTGCTTCGTCAACCGCCAATGATTTTATTTCCGCCAGGTCAGACCAGACGATTTGCAATGCACAGCAGCCGACCACATTGCCGTTGAGTTCGGCAACAATGAAGGCCTGCAGACTCTCGTAAATATCAGCCATTGAACGAAACAGCATCTTGTCGCGTTCGGCATAGAAATTTATCAGAGAATAAATGGCCTTGGCATCGTCAATTTTAGCGCTGCGTATTTTCATAGGGAATAGGTCAGTTTGAGTTTATATGTTAATCGCGTTGTGGTGCGGTGCACTTTAGCCGATGGGATGTCAGTACCGCCGATCATATTCCGAGTTGCCTTTTGATTAGTCGAACCAACGAGTCTTTTATTTCAGGATGTCTTGGAATGGGAGCCTGCTTGCCGTTTCTGGGATTTGCATAGATATCGTGCCTGCTGCCGTGTCTTTTCAGGAAACAGCCGCCTTTAACAAGGTCTTTTATCAAGGCCTTCCGCTTCAAACTTCAACCCCCAACTCTATATACTTGACGTCAGCGTGCACCTCTTCAACATCAGATTCTTGCAGCATCATATGGTACGCATCAATTATATTTTCCTTTAGTTCTTCTATGGTTTTGCCCTGGCTAAAGACCCCCGGAATTTCCTTTAATTTTCCGACAAACCAGTTATCATCCTGCCAGTATTCCAACGTAAAGACCCTTTTCATTTTGTATTCCTTTCGTCATCAATATATCCGGTTATTTTAGGCATTCTGTCATCTCCTGCTTTGGAAATTTATAATAACATTCAGGCTGTTAATTAAGTGAATTCTATCAAATTTGGTTTAACCTGCCAACAAAAAAGGGCGTGGGCAACATTCTCACGGCCTTTTGGTCGGGATTCAGGGTGTCTCTGGAGTTATTAGCTGGGTTCTGAAAGTTCTTTGTTCTCTCGGGAGTAACTTATTTTGCACAGGGCCTTCCGGGGTTTCTATCAGTAATGTGCCATCATCACTTAGCAGTTGAATATCATTGCTGCCCGGGAACTGGAACATAGCTTCCGGAGCGATTATCGGAAAATCGTCCAGCTCAGTCAAGACTCCGGTCGTCATATCGTATTTATAGAGTATTTGCAGCGGTTCATCATCGGTTGATTTGTGTGAGCCGGCGACGATAAGGTACTCACCGAGTGTGGGAGAGTACTCCATACTGCGTATGCCAAGGCCGCCAAGGTCTAACAGCAGCGGCGGGTCAAAGTCAGGGGCTGCCCCACTTAAAACCACTTCTTCAGGGTTGTAAAGCTCAATAATCAGTGCTTTTTTGACACCATTAACTTCTGGTCTTGGATTTCTAAAGCCAATCAATATGGAGCTGCCGTCGGCTGATGCACACAGGCCCTCGATGTTCAACCCCTGCTCTTTTGGAGCAAGGTCTGAAATTTCGTTGGGGTCGATGTGGCCGTTGACCACCCCTATTGCGTCGGCAAGACCCAAATCGTAAAACGAATCGTATCTAATCAAATCATCAATCAGGTTGAAGCAATTGCCCTCTACTGTAACGTTTATGTCGTCCACAACTCTGATAACGGTCGTTGCAAAGAACTGATAACGGCTGTACCAGTATTTGCCGTCTCTGTTTCTGCCGTGAGATGCCATCCAGAAGATTCTGCCATTAAACCAGGTTGCTCCTTCAATATCGGTCTCAGGATGGCAGGGGTCAATATTCAAAAACTGTCCAATGTTTGGGTCTGCGACCGGAGCTGAGCCTGGATTATTCGAGTCGTATATGCAGAGTTTGTTGCCTTCGTCGTCGGCTACAATGAACAGGTTCGCGTCGAGTGCCACTGCTGCGGAGGCATCGGCTATTTCGCGATATATTTCAAATGTCCTGACTGTTACAGAGCTTGACCATTCAGTCTCATTGAGGTTGCCTGATGTGTCACGGGCCTTTACTTTGTAGGTGTATTTCGTGCCTGGGGTTAGATTGTTTGGTTCAAAAATATTGCCGTACTGCCAACCAGCGTCCGGCCCATTGCCTGATGTGCACTGGAAGTAGTACTCCACGCCGTTTAAGAGGTCGATGGCAACAGTTGCGGCCATATAAATTGATTCCGTCGACATAGCCTGCGGCTCGGTTTCCCAGGTCATAATATTAGGCTCCGGCGGAATAATATCGGCGCCCTCCAGCCAGTTTTCGGTAAATACCTTCAAGTCGTCCATAGCTACATTCGCATCGCCTGTAAGGTTTGCTATGCCGCATGGTAACATTTCCGTACACCCGGAATCCATCCAGTACATAGAGAAGATTACAAAGTCATCAAAGTCAACGTCCCTATCATAGTCCAGGTCACCCTGTGGGTGATATATAGGCAGCAGCGACAGGATTGCATTTTTCAGCATAAGTTTCCCCTGGTCGGTGGCATCATCGAAAAACCCGTATGTCATTTTTGGCAATGCGAAGAAGACGCGGGGGGCACCCGGGGCATAATCGGAACCATCGTAGTAATTGGGCTCGCCGCCGAGCCAGCGGGCGATTACCACGTTGCTATCGCTTGTGGCTACGACCGTACCGTAGCCTGCGGACGTCTGGTCGGAGTGGTCGATTTCTTTGCCTGTTGTGAGTATCTCCACGGTCCCGGAAGAAGTATCAACGCCTGCAAAGATTTCATCATTAGCATCGGCAACGGCCAGGTGCGTACACGGATTAGTGTCGGTCTTGTCACCATCCAGCCAGTCCCAAAATCGATGTCCATCGCTTCGAGCAAGATTGATGTTGTGGTTTAGGATAGGCACATTCACCTCGTTCCAGAAGTCAGCATCAGCATTGTAATCTGTGCCGGCGTTGTTCCGTGAAATAATAATCAGGTCGGCGGATTCAAGCTCAAGTTTCTTATTGGCGCTGAGGTCTTCATCGTATCTGTCAGGGTCTATATGGATATGGACGTTTCCCCTGTAAATGTCCTGCAGAAACTCGGTGTAACCTCGTTCGGATTCGGCGGAATACCTGGTTACGATGATGACATTAAGCGGCTCAGACCTGGCGCCACCTGTCAGAGCCATCAACAAGACTAATATTGATATCAGAGATTTGCTTTTCACTCGTCGCTCCCTGAAAAAGCCCTATAATACCGACACAAATACTGTAAAAGCGTTACACTGATCTAACTAACATTGTACCAAAAAAAGGTGGGAGAAAAAACAAAATACTGCTAATACTGCTGTCAGATGCTGTCTCTGCCCGATAAGCAGACATTTCGCTGCGCTCAGGATAACAAGTTTTCAGTGGTTTACTTATGGGTTCCCGCTCCGTCTAAAGCCGGATTCCGTCAAACAGATGCCGGATCTTCGACTTCGATTTCGCGGGAATGACATAAAAAGCGAAAAAAAACTGGAAAAATTGCTGCGTATCACTACAATTGCCAAAACTATGAGATTTATCCTGATTGACAAGATTGTTTCGCTCAAAAGCGGCAAGGAAATAAAGGCAATTAAGAGCGTTTCTCTGGCTGAAGAGTATCTGGAGGACCATTTTCCCGCATTTCCGGTGCTGCCGGGCGTCCTGATGCTGGAAGGATTGATTGAATCGGCATCGTGGCTGGTGCGAGAGGCGGAGAATTTTGCCCATAGTATGATATTGCTTAAGCAGGCAAGAAATGTAAAATATAGAAGTTTTCTGGCGCCGGGCGCGCAGATACAATATACGGTCGAGGCGAAAACAATTGAAGAAAACGTCAGCAGTTTTTCGGGCCTCGGTTTATCGCAAGGCCGGCGAATCGTGGAAGCAAGATTTGGACTAAGGCACTTTAACCTCTCTGATGAAAATTCAACAATGGCAGAAGTAGATGCCAAAATTATCGAAGAAATGAAAAAGCGATGGAAACTGCTGAAGAATTGAGAATTGAGAATTGAAAATTGAGAATTAAAACATAACGCAGAAAAGGACTGTTACAACAACAGGAGGTAAAAAAATATGGCAATGAGTCGGGATGAAATATTCCAGGAAGTTCAGGAGGTCATGGTCGATGCGCTGGGAGTCGACGACGACGAGGTTACGCCTGAAGCGACCTTAATGGGAGACTTGGGAGCTGAAAGCATTGATTTTCTGGACATAGTATTTCGACTGGAGAAAACGTTCGGAATAAAAATTCCGCGAGAAGAGTTATTTCCGGCTGAGAGCCTGATGAATAATCCGGAATTTGTCAAAAACGGCAAATTGACCGAAACAGGGCTGACCGAATTGAGAGATAAAATACCGCATACCGACCTCACGGCGTTTGAGAACGACCCTGATATCAACAAATTGGGTGATTTGTTCACTGTCGATGCGATTGTAAATTACGTTGAGACTAAGTTGAATGCTGCTTAATGTGTAAAGTGTCTTTGAGATGTTAGCGGCAGGATTGCTAAGGCCAACCTGCCGCTAACTTATAGGCGGGGCCCCGGCGGAAAATGCGCTGGATATGGATAGATAAATTTGTTGAGTTTCACAGCGGCGAACGTGCCGTGGCGATTAAAAACGTAACGCTTGCTGAAGAGCATTTGCACGACCATTTTCCGGGTTTTGCCGTTATGCCGGAGAGCTTAATGATTGAAGCAATGGCACAAACCTCGGGGATACTTGTCGGGGAGGCAAAAAAGTTTCAGGAAAAAGTTATTCTTGCAAAGATAAAGAAAGCCGTCTTTTTTGACTACGTAACGCCCGGCGATACAATAAAATTAGATGCAAAAATTGAATCGATTTCCCCTGAAGCGGCAAGTACAAGCGGTAAGATTACCCGCGGAGAGAAGTTAATTGCCGAGATAGATTTGATGTTCAGCCACATAGACCAGAACCTGGCAGGCAAACAATTCCCGGAGGAAAACTTCGTGTTCACCGACACGTTCAAATCACTTCTGCGGGACGTGCTTCCGGATAGTGCCGGGCAGAAGCCGGAGCAAGACTGATGGGTTTGGCCCGCGTAGTAATAACCGGCCTTGGTGCGATAAGCCCACTTGGATTAACCGTCGGCGATACGTGGAGCGGTCTTTGTGCCGGCAGGTGCGGCATAGGGCAAATTGGCACATTTGACCCTGTGGGTTTTAGCTGCAAATTAGCCGGCCAGGTCCCGGATTTTAAAATACAACAATACGTGCCAAAGACCTACCGCAAAGCCATTAAACTGATGTCGAGGGACATCCAGCTGGCGGTTATAGCGGCAAACGAAGCTCTGGCCAGCAGCGGCCTCGTTACAAAAGGCATTGACCCGGAAAAGGTCAATGTCGACCCGGCACGCGTGGCAATCAATCTGGGGGCAGGCCTTATAAGCTGTGATTTGGTTGAGCTGGCTCCTGCGGTGGCAGCAAGCACTACCGATGGTAAGTTTGACATTCATAAATGGGGGAAAGAGGGCCTTGAGCTGGTAACACCTCTATGGCTGCTGAAATATCTGCCCAATATGCTCGCCTGCCATATAGGTATTATTCACGACATACAGGGGCCGAGCAACACTATCACATGTGCTGAAGCCGCTGCGCATCTGGCGATAGGTGAAGCAACGCAGATTATCGCCCGCGGGGACAGTGACATCGCCCTGGCCGGCGGGGCTGAAGCAAAGGTCAATCCGATAGTTATGATTCGCCAGTGCCTGCTTAAAAGAGCTACCAGCGAAAACAACAGCAGCCCTGCCACGGCGTGCAGGCCTTTCGACGCCGATGCCAAGGGAGCGGTTTTCGGTGAAGGAGCAGGGATGGTTGTATTGGAAAACCTGGAGAATGCCCGGAGGCGGGGTGCGAAAATTTATGCCGAAGTAGTTGGGGTCGGGCACAGCAATAACATCAACCCGGCCTATGAGTGTCTTGAGCCGGACGGCTATGGGTTACAAATAGCAATAGAAAAAGCAATGGCGGATGCACGGATTCAGCCGGAGGATTTGGACCTGATTATTCCGCACGGGACGGGGATAGCTGCCGATGACCTGGCTGAAGCAAAAGCAATTGAGGCGGCCCTTGGCGAAGCAGCAACAAAGCCGGCAGTCTGGCCGACAAAAAGTATGCTCAGTAACACAGGCGCCGCAGGCGGAGCTATTGACGTTGTCGCTGCAGTTTGTGCAATGGCTGAGAGTAAGATACCTGCTGCGAAAAATTGCGATAGAAAAGCCGATGGCTGCAATTTGAACATTGTGAAAGAGCCAAAGCAGAAAAAAATCCGCTATGTACTCTGCTGCAGTTATACATACGGCGGACAAACAGCGGCCTTAGTGTTGAAAGAACCTTAAAGTCGCAGATACCGAATTGAATATCGAATATCGAACAAGGAACATCGAATTACGAAGGAAAAAGATTGAATAACAAATATCGAATATCCAATATCTAATATCGAATAATGAACGACAAAAAAGAAAATAAAAACAGAAAGTATGACCTTGAAGAGCGCTTGATTAATTTTGCGGTTCGCATTATTAACATAGTTGAGGCTTTACCTAACACGCGAGCTGGAAATCATATAGCGGGCCAGTTGGTTCGTTGCGGAACGGCTGCGGCACCCAATTACGGTGAGGCACAAAGTGCTGAATCGCGCAGAGATTTTATTCATAAAATTAAAATAGTCCTAAAGGAATTACGCGAGACAAAAGTTTGGCTTAAGATCATTCAACGTAAAAAGTTGGCAAAAAACCAGGAAGAATTGGAAACACTGATAACCGAATGCAATGAGTTAATTTCGATTTTTGTCGTAAGCGGAAGAACGGCTGAAAAAAACAAAGGCCCAAAAAATAAAGAAGCTTAACCGGTTTTACTTCGACATTCAAAATTCGGTTTGGATATTCATTATTCGAAATGATAGAAACAGAAAACAATTTTAAAGGTCGAATAAATGGCTGAGCGTGTGGTAATAACCGGAATGGGTCTTGTCTGTCCTCTGGGTCACGATGTAGAGACTGTCTGGCAGGCGATGTTAGCGGGCAAGAGCGGAATGGCTAAGACCACCATTTTCGACGCTTCGACCTTTCCTACCACCTTCAGTGCCGAAGTCAAAGATTACGACTTTGCAAAATATACGAAAAATCCGGAGCTGCACAAAGACAGTAATCGAGGCTCGGGGTTTGCAATCGGCGCAACAGTCCAGGCCTGCAAACAGGCGGGGATTGATATTGAAACCGGCGAGCCGGCCGACGGAATAGACCGCAGCAGATTAGGGATTTACCTCGGGGCAGGCGAAGGGTCCGTTGATAATGACATATTTTTCGGCGCTATCGTGGAAGCCTGGGACACAGACAAAAGCGAAATGGACTGGGGACGGTGGGCAGAGATGGCTCTCAGCGGGATGAGACCGATGCGTGAGCTTGAGCAGGAGCCGAATATGCCGGCTGCTCATATCGCAATGCTCACGGGCGCACGCGGGCCGACAAGAAGCTGCCTGACCGCCTGTGCAGCGAGCACTCAAGCCGTCGGCGAAGCAATGATGATAATCCGCAGAGGCAATGCCGACGTAATGATTGCAGGTGGTGCGCATTCGATGATACACCCGTTAGGTCTTACGGGCTTTAACCGTCTTACCGCCCTATCGACAAGAAACGACAGTCCCGAGACAGCATCAAGGCCGTTCTCAGCCGGCAGGGATGGTTTCATTCTCGGTGAAGGGGCAGCGATGTTAATTCTCGAATCCTTGAGCTCGGCGAAAAAGAGGGACGCCGAAATCTTAGCCGAAGTTATCGGCTACGGCAGCAGTTCCGATGCGTTCAGGGTTACTGATATGCACGAGCAAGGCAGAGGTGCAATCCAGGCGATGACTGCGGCACTTGCCGATGCCGGCATTAGCGAAAGGCAAGTAGATTACATAAATACGCACGGCACAAGCACTACGGAAAACGACTCGATAGAGACCAGGGCAATCAAGGCGGTTTTCAAAGAAGATGCGAAAAATATTCCGGCCAGCAGTGTCAAGAGCGTGCTCGGCCACCTAATTGGGGCGGCCGGGGCGGCGGAATTGATTACGTGCGTCCTGGCAATACGTGATAATATAGTCCCGCCGACAATGAACCTAAACGACCCTGACCCTGAACTTGACCTGGATTACGTACCTAATGAGCCGAGAAAAATGCAGGTTGATGTCGCAATGAACGAGTCTTTCGGATTCGGCGGACAAAATAACGTGGTAATCATCAAAAGATACGAATAGAATCAAAAAATAAAAAACTAATCGCAATACGCAATACGCACGACGCAATACGAACTATGATTGACATTAAACAAATACGCGAAAATCCGGATAGATTCAAAAAAGCAGCCAAGGACAAGGGATTCAAGGTGGACATTGATAGGCTGCTGAAGCTTGATTCAACAATCAAACAAGCCAAACAGAATCTGCAGTCAATCGCAGCAGAGAAAAATCGACTCGGGAAATTGATTCCGAAATCATCAGATGATAAGAAACAAACAACCCTTGAAAAACTGGCACTGTTAAAAGAGCAAGAGAAGATACAAAATCAGGGGATAGGAGGGTGTGAATCTGAACTTAACAAGCTTATGCTTGAGGTAGCCCAGCCGGCCGATGATGATGTGCCTTTCGGCAAAGACGACACAGAAAATGTTGAAATAAGAAAAGAGGGCAAAGTAAGGCAGTTCGATTTCGAGCCCAAGGACCACGTACAACTGGGTCTGGCTCTGGGCATTATAGACATCGAACGAGGCGTGAAATTGGCAGGGACGAGAAACTACATCCTCAAAGGTGATGGAGCGCTATTGCACTGGGCCGTCCTACGGTTCGCAATGGACTTTATGGTTGATAAAGGGTATGTCCCGTTTTCGGTGCCGGTACTTATGAAAGATGAGACAATGACAGGCACCGGCTTTTTCCCGGGCTCCGAAGACCAGACATACCGAATGGAAAAAGACCAGCTCAACCTGGCTGGGACTGCTGAGGTGCCATTGACGGCTTACCATATGGGGGAAATATTAAACGCTGAGGAGCTGCCGCTAAAATATGTGGCATTATCAAGCTGCTTTAGACGTGAGGCAGGAGCGGCGGGCAAAGATACCTATGGGCTTTACAGAATCCATCAGTTTGACAAGATCGAGCAGGTGGTTATCTGCAAAAACAGTGTCGAGGAAAGCAACAAGTTCCACGAGGAGATTTTGGCCAACGCCGAAGCTGTGATGCAGGCGTTGGAGCTGCCTTACCGGATTGCAAATGTCTGTACCGGCGATTTAGGCAGAGGTCAGGCTAAAAAATTCGACATAGAGGCCTGGATGCCCTCGCGAAACAATTACTGCGAAACGCACAGCGCAAGCAAACTCTACGACTTTCAGGCAAGACGAATGAACCTTCGGTATAAAGACCCAACCACGAAGAAGAATCTATTTTGTCATACGTTGAATAATACCGTTATTGCCAGCCCAAGAATCCTGATACCGATTTTGGAGCTTTACCAGAACGCCGACGGCTCAATAACAGTACCAAAAGTCCTCCGCCCATATATGGCCAACAGGGACAAAATCGAAAGTTTCGTATAATACAATAAAACAGAGCCGTGAGCGTCAGCGACCGGTAATAAACAATAAACCACACCCACGAGCGTCAGCGCCCCCTTCTTTTCATTCCCGCGCAAAGCCTGCCCTGACTTCGACGAGCTCAGTCGAGTCGAGCGAAGCCGAATGGGCGGCAAACCATTTTCTTTCCTATCCGCTACCCGCTAAACGCTATCCGCTATTATTCAGTCCCTTCAAGCCAGTGAAAAGCGACAATTGCAAAGTCGAAAAAATCGACCCTGCCGTCATGATTCAAATCGCCTGCTGGATAAACCCTCAAATACGGATATGTCTGGTTTTCGCCGATATTCCAGATCTCGACAAGATCCCAGCCTGCGTTAGCAAATGTGTCTTTTTGTTTCATCTGAGCGGTTGTTCTACCTATCCCCCCAAAACTGGTTGGTTGACCGCTCCTGTCAACATCCCAAAAAGAATTTGAAACGGTGCCACCATCACTATGTCCGACTAAGCCCCCCTTCCAGTCAGACGTGCACTGAACGCTGGCTGTAGCATAGCAGTTGAAAACCTCATCACTGTTGTCTCCGACCAGTCCGCCAATATAATAGTTGCCGGAGACACTGTCCCCCTGAACATAACTGTTGTTTACACTCCCTTGGTAGAGCTCTCCTATCAATCCGCCGACGCAAAAGCTTGAGAATTCAGTCGTTCCGGAAATCTCACCGTCTACCGAACCACAATTGTTGATTTGTCCAACATGTAATAGCCCAACCAGGGCGCCTGTACCGTTTACTCCGCCGGCGACATCCGAGCATGACATAATTAGATCTCTAATCAATCCATTTTCGCCGACATAACCAAATAATCCCAAATAATTGAAAAATCCGGTAGCAGAATAGGTAAAGTTGTAGATTGTATGGCCATTGCCATCAAAAACACCGCCAAACGGGTCATTGTCCGAAGAACTGTTAAAGTATCCAATGATATTAAATTGTGTTCCGGTATATCCGCTTAAATCGATATCATTGGTCAGCACAAAGTGTTTGTCCCAGTCTTCGGGGTGTGTTCCGATTTCGTTCATATCGTTCGTATCGGAAATACGATACGGATTATTCGGCTCGCCGTTACCGCCGCTGTATTTTTGGTCACCACACTCGACTTCAAGATAGGGCCACCAATCCGATACTATGGCCTCGCTGCTGGAGCAGCTTGTTGCTGTATCGGAGGCTTCATCAGAGAGTTTCATAACAACGCTGTATATCCCGTCGCCCCGGTAGGCGTCATCGACATCTTCGGTAACTGTCCAAAAGCTTTCTGTGATATTAACCGTGACGGTGTCGGTAGCAGTAGAATTGAATCCTGTTGGCGCATTGTTCCAAGTAATCGTCATCTCACCCCAGGCATCGCTTGCTAAGTAGTGAGCGCCGACCTGCGGGGAAGGAATACTGACATAACCGGGATCAAGCCGAAGTCTGGCAGAAATAACCATTTTATTCGCAGGTATCGAAGAGAGGTTGAACTTAAGATAACTTCTTCTGACTCCCTCATCGGGGATTCCATGTCCGATCCAAAGATAAGTGGTGGAACCAAAATTATCGTCGGGGACGTTGCTATCTACCGCGGCATCATCGGAAGGGTAAATTATCACAACATCGCCCATCGATTCATTAAGAAACAATAAAACTGGAATTACCAATACAAGAATTAATTGAGTTTTCATATGCACTATCCTCCTAAAAGCGCTAAAAAACGAATACAAAAATATTATAACACGTCTTTACTCGATTACAAGCAAAAAAGAAAGTGGATTCCCGCTTGCGCGGGAATGACATAAGGGAAAATCTCCGTGTTCTCTGTGGCAAAATTAGTCCCGCCGGAGGCGGATTTATAACTTGAGTCTTGCCTTTTGAGTTTGGTCAAAATTAGCCTTGAGTCTTGCCCCTTGAGTCTGTAGTCTGTTTTGCTATGGATGTTATTGCAGGCTAACACCTAACTTTAAGGACACCTTCTGCAGCTTCTTATCCAATGTCCAAAATGGAATTCCCGTTAGAACCGCAGAGGCAAGCAGGTGAGCGTCAACATAGCCGATTCCTCTGCCCATAAGCCGATTACTTTCAACAAATTGCAAAACCTCTTCATGCTCTGCTTGTTTTGCCATAGGAAGAGACTGCAGCAGGGAAAGTATCTCAGTCCGATTCTTAAGATTTCCGCAGGCCAGCTCACCAATGATAAATGGATGGCAAACAACTCTTCCATCATTTAGGAGAATCTCAAGGTCGGAATTGCCGGCACGCAAGTGTGAAACCCACACAGAACTATCAACCAGAACCATATTATCTGCCTCCGCTTCTTCTGCGGGGGATGGGTTTTAATTTCTTTTCAGTTCCGCCCAATATGGCAAGTCTTTTGCTGCTCTCAAGAGCGATCAAGGCCTTTAAGCCAAGCCTAACCAGAGAAGTCTTTTCCTTAACTCCGGTTAATTTTGACGCTTTACCTATCAATTTATCATCGATATTTAATGTGGTTCTCATTATCAATTCCTTAAAATGTGTAAATATATGTATTATCGTATGTATTATTATGTATAATAAATGCATATTTGTCAAGGGCTTTTTTTATTTTTTTTGAGCCCAACGTCTTGATTGACCCGTTGAATCTACGAGGTCCACATTCACTTTTGATAAAATTGGTCTATCCTGCAGAGAATGTCAAGATTTACCCCTTTTGGGCCTCAAAATTAGTCCCGCCGGAGGCGGATTTATAACTTGAGTCCTGGGTCTTGAGTTTGTAGTCTGTTTCGCTATGGATGACATCCAACGAAAATTAGCTCTGATTGATAAGCAACTGGCCGGGGGCCTCGCAAATTCTCATAAGCAAATTATAAGTACAGCCCCCCTACTGTTTGTAGTTGTAGGTTTAATCGCAGGCATTCTGCTCCAAAGCACACTCGACTTATCAGTCTGGCTGTGGCTGATATTGCTTGCTTCGCTGACAGCAGCAGCCGTTTTCTTGTTTATCATCCAACAGTCTTCCTCTACCAATCACCAATTACCATTTACCAATCACCAGTTACCAATTACCAATTACCAGCTACCAATTACCAATTACCAATATGCCACGGCGTACCTGGCTCTGGCCTGCTTTGCCTGTCTTGGTGCGATTCGGCTGACAAGCTATTATCAGCCCAATAGCAATGATATCCGTAATTTCGTTGGCAACGAAAAAGGATTAGCCACAGAGGACACAGTCCTTGGGACTCCTTACGGAGAGAACGCAGAGAAAGAATTAAAGTTGAATTCAGCGGCCTCTGTGAACTCGGCGGTAAAAGAAAATGAGCGCAAACTGGCGACGATTCGTGGGCTAATTGTTACTGAGCCGTATATCAATAATAACCGGGACTGGGAATTTGTGAAGTTTAGATACACTGATCCGAGCAGCAGTTTTTACCTTAATGTCAAGGAAGTAAAAACTATCGACGGCTGGGCAGAGGCAAGCGGGACGGTACGAGTGCAGGTTGCCGAATCTGTGCTGGACTTGAAAGCGGGCGATTACATACAGGCATACTGCTGGCTGGACAGATTCAAAGAGCCGACTAATCCGGGCCAATTCAACACGGCCAGGTATCTGACGCGGAAAAATGTTTTTATAGCAGCTTCTGTACAATCACGAGAGGGCATTGAATTGCTCAAAGGCAATCCTGCGGGTATCTTTACAAAATTAAAGAGGAAACTGCGGGAAACAGCCACGCAGGCATTGGTGGGCAATCTGCCGCCGGAAGATAGAAATCGAGGCCTGCTGGAAGCACTGCTGTTAGGCTATAGAAAGAATATCAACAGTGAAACTTATATGGCCTTTCGTAAAACGGGTCTGCTGCACTTTATCAGTCTTTCCGGAATGCATCTGGGAATTTTAGTGGGGATTATCTGGTGGTTGTGCAAAACGGCAGGGTTAATGAAGCGTGCCCGTGCGGTTATTTGTATAATTGCGATAGTTGTTTTTTTGTTGATTGTCCCGCCAAGAGCGCCTACCGTAAGGGCCGCTATTATCGGTTGGGTTTTCTGTGCATCATTTTTGTTTCGGCGCAGGCACAACCCAGTCAACACATTATCGTTAGCGGCAATAATCCTATTACTCATAAGGCCGACAAATTTGTTCGAGGCCGGCTGGCAATTATCGTTTGCATCGGTCCTTGGAATACTGTTATTCTGCCAGCGGACTCTTTTTTTCTTATATGAGAAGATTACAGGTCATTCATGGCTCACTGACCTTCCGAAAACCAGGCCGTTTTTCCAGATTGTCCCAAGACCGGGGCCATACGCACTCCAACTGCTCTCGACAGGCCTTACTGCCTGGTTGGGTGGTGCCGGCATTTTGCTCTATCACTTTTACAGGATTAATCCCCTTACAAGTATCTGGACAGTGGTTGCTTTTCCATTTGTGGCTTTGATTTTGACTTTTGGGTTCTTGAAAATAATTTTGTCTTTCCTGCTGCCGAGTGCAGCGGCAGTATTGGGCGTAATCGTAACAGGATTGGCCGATTTGCTGATTTTGATTGTAAAGTTTATTGCAAGTTTGGATATATCAGAAATACTTATTGGTCATACACCGGGGGCGGTAATTGTTTGCTATTACTGCTTTATTCTTTTTGCTGCTTTCGCTTATTTTCGGCGTCCTTTACTAAAAAGAGTAATCTGTACGGTGATGGCTCTTGCAATAATTGTTTTCTTAGGCGTTACAAAATGGCAAAGGACACATCGGGACAATTTAGTTATCACCTGTCTTAATGTCGGCCATGGCCAGGCGATACTGGCCCAGCTTCCGGGCAAGGCCAATATTTTGTTTGATGCAGGCTCGCTGCACAAAAGTGATATCGGCAGACAAACTGTAGCGGCCTTTTTGGACTACAGCGGAATAAATAAAATCGATGCAATTATCATAAGCCATAATGATATAGACCATATCAACGGAATACCTGAGATTGTCGAGCACTGCGAAGTCGGCGAGAAAGCTGTTTATGCCAATGCTGCCTTTTTTGGCAAGACGGATGAGTGGGGCACAGCCAAATTTCTCAAGGAACGGCTGAGCGAAAAGGGTTTTGAAATAAAAAACTTAAAAGATTTAAATGTAAATGGTGCCGCAAAGATAAAATTTATCTGGCCGAGTGAACGGATATGTGAGAATGAAGAATTAGACGATAATGACAAATCGCTGGTCTCGTTGATTGAATTTGCCGGCATCAAAATACTTTTATGTTCCGACATCGAAGAATTTGCACAAAGAGAGCTTCTGCGACTGACTCCAAATCTAAAAGCCGACGTTGTCGTTGTCCCTCATCACGGCTCAGCCAAAACATTAGAGGCCGGGTTCCTCGAAAATCTTGATGCGGATATTTTGATATACAGTTGCGGCCTGAGGCAATACGAAAGACAACAGATGAACAAGGAACAAAACAAGGCAAAGTCGTTCTATACAGTTAGGGACGGGGCTATTACTGTTTGCGTCAGCAAAGACGGCACAATAAGAACCGCAACATTTGCAAGGGTTCCCATTTTGCCCCGCACCAATTAGGTGCGTCATCCGGTGCCCCTCATATAAACAACGATTTCAACTCTGCGGTTTCTTGCTTTACCGCCGGTGGTTGTATTTGAAGCGATGGGTATGGCCGCTCCACAGCCGACTGCCCGTATCCTTTTTTCATTAATGCCGCGTTCGATAAGGTATCTAACGACGGAGAGAGCACGTTGAGAAGAAAGTTCAAGGTTGTCCTTCCATTTTGATTTTTTGATAGGGTCGGAATCGGTATGACCGACAACATCTATCTGTTTGTCAGAATACCTCTGCTGCCGCAATACTGACCTAATATGGTCAAGCTCAGCACTGGTTGCCTTTTTGAGCGTCGCTTTTCCCGAATCAAAGAGTATTGCATTCGGAAGCGTTACCGTAATCGTTCCGGCAGAAGGGTCAAATCTAACATCGCCCTCGAAACCGGTGGCTTTGGCTGCACTTTGACGCTCGGCAATCTGTCTCTGGAGCTCCTGGATTGTTAGCTGGTCCTGCGAAATCCGCCCAGCGAGTCGGCCCTTTTCCGACCTTTCGAACTCGAACAGGCCCTTTAGATTCTGATGCTCAACATTCAGGGCATCATATCTCTTCTTCCAATTGGTGCAGCCGGTAAGCAGAAAAATTGATACAAGACCAATTAGCAAAAGACATTTGAATTTTAAATTTTGAATAGCATCCTGCATTTGACATCTCCTTTCTTAGACAATTGAAAATCAAATATCGAAAAAACTCAGAATCAATAATAAATACTAAACAGTAAATAGTCAATAATCAATGAATAAATCCAGTCGTGTAAAATCATAACAGCAAGTATACCCAAAGACAAGAAGGGACCGTAAGGAATTTGTCGAGTTTTTTTAAAAAACATCTGGAAGCCGGCCCAGGCCAGGCCGAAAAATGGTGCAATAAAAAATGCCACGACGACGAAAATCGGGCCTATTACCGCCCCGGCGGCACCCATTAAATGCACATCGCCGAGCCCCATCGCCTCCTTCCCAAAGGTCAGGGTGCCGAAGATGCGGGTGGCCCAGACAATGCCGCAGCCCACAAAATAGCCCCACAGACTGCCCAGAAGTCCTGCAATGACAGGGTGTTGTGAAAAATCTAAGGACTGTATTAGAGAACTTTTTCGGCCAATCCAGTAAGCGGCCAGTGAGCAGAGGATAATCGGCAGTAAAAAGATGATTTCCCTGCAGACCTCCAGGCGATGATTAAACTGCTGCTCTGTTAGTTTTTCCGGCTTATCGGGCGAGTTTTGAGAATCAGCCGATTCGTAACTTCTTTTAATTAAACCAGTTGCCAGAAGCACCCAGGATATGGCCAGTCCTATCACGGCCCCTGCAGCCAGGGAGCCGGTTCCAGCCGAGGCGCCGGGAAAAAGTGGGAGGCCGCTAACCTTGTCAGGGCCAATTATATAACCACCAAGCGCTGAACCAACCAGCCCCACTGCGGTAACGAACCAGCAGATAGACAGTGGGATGACCCACAATTCCAAATCAATCGCTGAAGCGGCAATGAAGGCAGCTAACAGAATAATGTGAAGAAGATAAATAAACCAGCCGCCATCCAGAAACGACGGCATACCGGTGCGCAAATCGGTGCGAAAATACAAAATAAAAAGGCCGAGGAAAACCAGGCCGGTTAGAAGCTCAATAACAAAATAACGCAGCGAGACGGGGGCCTTGCAATACCGGCACTTTCGGCCCAAAAGCAGCCACGAAATTAGCGGTATATTGTCATAAAAACGAATGTGCTTACCACACGCAGGACAGGCAGAAGGTGGAGTTATTAAAGACTTGTCGCGAGGTAAGCGATAGATGACAACGTTCAGGAAGCTGCCTATACAGCAGCCAAACGCAAAGATAAAGACAAACCAAATCCAATCCGGTACTGCCACAACGCCTCCAAGAAGTGCAAAGTGCCTAAAGTGTAAAGTGCCTAAAGTTGTAAAAATCAATATACAGCTCCATCTTTAGAGTTTACTTGTTCGCAGCAGATGTAAAAATACCAAGTAATTCACCGCTTTCTCCATATTCCCACTTCACTTTTGCCCAGGATAGCCAATTTAGCTTTACAATTACCTCCAGCCAGTACTGTGTTTCACTGGTTTCACCTTCACAAATCTTAATCTTGTTTCTAAAATCGGCTTTGCTTCTGGCTCGATTGGCTTCTCGATAATTTGCTCCGATAGAGGTTCCAGACTTTGTCATCTGAGTTCTTATTACACTTGCTTCGGGTGTATTTGGTAAAGTTCTTGATAAACGAATTATACGCACAGCGAATTCTCGTGTCCGGTTCTCAAGCTCTTTTGCAAATTCTTTATTATCCATAACTTTAGGCACTTTAGTTCACTTTACACTTTTTGTCTTCTTGTTGACTGCTGCGGCGACTTTGGTGGGTAAGCCGAACAAACGAATAAAGCCGGTTGCGTCAGTCGGGTCATATTCGGCACCCATCTTAAAGCTTGCCAAATCGGTCCGGTATAAACTGTTCGGGCTTTTCGCACCGGCAGGCGTACAGTGTCCCTTGAATAGCTTCATTTTAACTTCGCCGGTAACATTTCGCTGAGTAACATTGACAAAAGCATCAAGCGCCTCGCGCAACTGGGAAAACCACAGGCCGTAATAAACCAGCTCGGCATATTTCAGGGCGACTTGCTGCTTGTAATGCATAGTTTCCCTGTCAAGCGTTAGAGTCTCCAGGCGACTGTGCGCGGCTCTCAGTATTGTGCCGCCCGGTGTCTCGTACACTCCCCGCGACTTCATACCCACCAATCGATTTTCGACCAGGTCCAGCTGGCCGATGCCGTGTTTGCCGCCAAGCCGGTTTAACTGCTCAATCAACTTTACGCCGCTTATCTTTTTGCCGTTAAGTTTTACCGGCACTCCTTTGTTGAAGCCGATTTTAACGTAATCCGGCTTGCCGGGAGTTTTCGAGACCGGCCGGGAGATAGCGAACACATCGTCTTTTGGCTCATTGGCGGGGTCTTCGAGCTCGGCTCCTTCGTGGCTGATGTGCCAGAGGTTGCGGTCGCGAGAATAGATTTTCTTCTTTGTCTGTTCGATGGGAATCTTATGCTCCTTGGCGTAATCGACGGCTGCCTCACGAGAAGTTAACGTAAATTTCGGGTCTTTCCAGGGAGCGATAATTTTCAGTGACGGGTCCAGTGCCATATAGGTGACTTCAAACCGCACCTGGTCGTTGCCTTTGCCGGTCGCACCGTGGGCCACAGCGGTCGCATCTTCGGCGTGAGCGACCTCGACCTGATGCTTTGCTATTAAAGGCCGGGCAATACTCGTGCCGAGCAAATAGCCCTTTTCATAAACGGCACCTGATTTGAGCAGCGGCCAGAGGTAATCTTCGACAAACTCTTTTCGCAGGTCCTTGACTATACACTTGGCCGCACCGGACTTAAGCGATTTTTGCTTTATGCCCGTAAGCTCATCGCCCTGGCCGAGGTCGGCTGCAAATGCAATTACCTCATAGCCGTAGGTTTCCTTGAGCCACGGCAGGATTACGCTGGTATCCAGCCCGCCACTGTACGCCAACACTACTTTTTCAGACTTGCTTTTACTCTTAGCCATTGAACTTGCCCTTAAAATGTTTATGTTTCCAGGCCCAGTGCGTCGCGCGCTACATTGCGAAACAGGCGACAGCGACACTGGGCATCGAGTGCCGATTCCCTGTCGGCAGACTCGCCGGGATAGCGGAAAGTTACGGCAAAATCCGAAAGGTAAGCAAGGTCCTCCCGGAAAGTCTCCCACGCCGGCTCGGCAACAAGAACCTGCTCAAGCAGAGCAACCAGGTCGTGGATTTTGCTAAAAGTTATGTCAGCTTCGCAAAGCCTGGCCTTGAGGTATTTTTCGGCGCATTGTTGTGCGTGAAAGCAGATGCCGTCATAGTTCGGATTCTTGCGGGCCCGGCATTCGCGCTCCATCGTTGCAAAATCCGCTTCGGCCTTGGTGACCCACTCAGCAGCTATCGGCTTCATAGAGTACCTTCCCTTCTTCAAGAATCTCCCGCATAAAACCGTCGCCCATCTCCATTCGCTCTCGTACCTTTTCGGGAGTCCGCACGAGCAGGTCAACGGGAAACTGAGGCCGCAGCTTCATCCTAATTTCCACCGATTTGTCAACACTCCTTCCCTCAAAAGGGATGATGACCAGCAGGTCAACATCCGAATCGTCTGTGACCGCGCCTCGCGCATAGGAGCCAAACAGTATAACTCGTTCAGCACCAAACTCGCGTCCAATCCGCCAGCCAAACTCTTCTATCCGATTCATCGCCACCATTATGAAATATTTCCTATATCAACAACTCCTTTTATGCAGCAATGATAATACCTTCGCGCCGGGCAATTTCAAGAATGGGGCGTCCCTGGTCAGTTTCCCACTCCTGTTCGCCACAGGGAATAGGCTCGATGCGGTTATCTGCGGAGGCGGTCGCCTGCCACAGTTTCTCAATAAGCGTCATTTCACGTGGCCCGTCGAATTCCGGTGCGATCACAATCAGGTCGATATCGCTATATTCATCAGTTTGGCCACACGCAAAAGAACCGAACAGGATGGCCCTGCGGGCATGAATTCCCACAGCCGGCAGTGCCGACAGATAACACCGTACCCTTTTTATAACCGCGTCTTCAACCATTTTAACATTTGCCTGACTTAAAAGAATATTTCTTTCTGTTGCCTTTACTATACCAATAATCGTTATTGCAGAGCAACAATTAAATTGGGAAATGTCAATACTGCGTGGAGTACCCAGATCTTGGTTTTAACCGCGTCAATCCTGGACTTCCGATGATTCATCAGGCGGCACAAGCGGCTCAATGAGTCGAATCAATTCCGGTATGTCTTTCTCGACCACATCCCAAACCCTTTCAGGAATGATGCGGAAGTATTCATGAACGAGTCGATTTCGCATACCGATTATCCCCTCCCAGGGGATCTCCGGATGCGCCTGTTGACACTGGGGTGAAACCTTACGAGCGGCCTCTCCGATAATCTGGATTTGGCGCATAACGCCGTTCTGCATGAGTTCGTCACCCTGAAATTGCTCCCAGGTAATGTTTCGGGTGAAGTCCCGAACCTTGCGCGCCGCCAGCAACATATCCAGTAGATAAGCGTCATCACGCCACATAAACCGCCTCCACGGATTGCAGGATACGCCGCCGCCGGATATAGTTCTGGCTTTGCTCGACCGATTCGCGCTCAACCATGTCTACCTTGTGCCCCAAAATGTCGGACAGCTCACTCTCTATCGAGACCAAAGCCATTAAATCAGGCTCCTGTCCCTGCTCAAACTCCACCAGCACATCCACATCGCTGTCCGGCCCAAAATCATCCCGCAACACGGAGCCAAAAAGCGAAAGTCTGCGTATATGATTGCGTTGACAGAACGCCTCGATTTTGTCCCTGGATATATCTATATGGACAGCCATATTCTCATCTCTTTCAATGTCATTCCCACGAAGCTTGTGCCCGCGAAAGTGGGTAGCAGGAATTCATCTTCTTTTACTCTTGTTTTTTCTCTGCGTTCTCTGCGCTTAATTTTTTCCTTCTGCCGCTTTTAATATACCAATAATTGTTGTTGCAGAGCAACAATTAAATGGCAGCGTCAATACCTTAAAGGGCAAAGCTGCAATCCCCACCCGGCTATTATTCATTGTTCCAGTTTCGCAAGCAGTATATCACCGAACTGTCTTGATAGTTTAACTACCTCGTTCATCTCCGGTGTTTCGATCTGGCGCCAGTCACCAGGATATCTCGTCTCAACCCCATGAATGGTCAATGTGTCCGATGCATCAGACAACCGGGAAAGCTCCGGCGCGAATGGCTCGGCTAATTGGATTAACCTTCGCAAATCGTGCGTTTTTGGCGTCTCAATACCATGGCGGGTAAGAAATGCTTTTAACAGCTTCTCAACAAACTGTTGACAGTGAAAGCAAACCATTTCAGCCGGGCATCGCTCACTGGCCATCAGGATCTCCACGGCCGTCCAGTCACTCCGGGCTTTTGCCCGCCACTGCCGGACGGCTTCACGAGTCTGATCGTTCATAGAGAACTCTCCCGTATTTATCCGCGAAATAGACGATATGATTTACAACCGACCGCCAGCGGGCGTATTCCTCCGGCGTCTTGACAATAATGTCGAAAGCGGCGGGGAAATCAGCCGCCAGACGTCGGACCGCACCATAACGTTCACGCGGCGGTAAGGTAGTCTCAGCAACCACCAGCAGGTCCACATCCGAGTCTTCCGCGGCCTGGCCAGAAGCATACGAACCAAAAAGCACAATCCTCTCAGGATGAAACTGCTGCCCAATTCGTCGGACTAATTCTTCTATCTGAGCCATCGTTACCATTGCGAAACACTTCCATTCAAAAATAAAAAACGGTTTTTCCTACTATTCTGTAACATCTAACTTGATGGGTGGCAGCCTCAAGTGAGTCCCGAAAAATCGGGACGAGCTTGGGGATGGCTCGGAGCAACTTCCAGTAACCACCACGCATTTATCGTGTTACAGACCACTGCCGCTTTTAATATACCAATAATTGTTATTGCACAGCAACAATCAAATCGGAGATAACATTATACACGTTATTTGTGAGAGAGACAACTGGAAATGACTTTTCGCATAAGTTCAGGGTTGGCGTTTTGGCCGGTGAAGAGTTTAAATTGCGAGCAGGCCTGGTTGATGAACATTGACAGGCCGTCAATTGTTTTCGCGCCAGCAGCTTTAGCCTGCTTTAACAGCAACGGCTCTGCCGGGTTATAAACAGTATCAAAGACCACCATATCTTTTTTGATACATTCTTTCGGCAAAGGTGTCTGGTCAACATTCGGATACATTCCGACACTGGTGCAATTTATGAGCAATTTTGCATCCAGGTTCGGTAAATCATCCAAAGATGCAAACTCACAACCAAAGTCGGCTGCAAGTTTTTCAGCCCTTTTGACGGTGCGGTTGTAAATCTTGATCCTGGCACCAGCATCACTTAAGCCGGCCACTATCGCCCTTGCGACACCACCTGCACCGATAACAGCGACGGCCAGGCCATTCAGGCCGGCTCTGGTAATATTTAACGTTGAAGTAATTGAATCTAACGCAGCAGCATAATCGGTATTATAGGCACTGAGTTTGCCATCGCTGTCGATGATAAGAGTATTTACCGCACCGATTTTTTCCGCTAACGGTTCGACAAAGCCCCGATTTGCCCTGACGTAATTGAGGGCATTTTGTTTGTGTGGGATTGTTACGCTAAACCCGCCGAAGTTTAGCCATTCTCTAGAAACTACGTTGCTCAAAAACAAATCAAATTCGCGCGGGCCGCCTTCTACCAGCAGCGGCAAATATAATTTGTTCATACCCTTATCGGCAAAGCAGGCATTATGAATAGCCGGACTTAGGGAATGACCGACCGGGTCTGCAATCACGCCGAAAAGTTCAGTATCGGCATTTATAGAATCATAGCGGTACAATTTTTTCAATTGCTCAATCGTCAATTGCCCCGGCGCAGTTGTGCTTTTGTCATCTATACTTGCGAACGTAACAAAGCTGTCCAGTTTTTTTGCAAGAATTCTACTGATAAGCCCGGCCTGACTCATACAAAACACGATTCGCTCGCCGCTGCTGTTTGCCAGTAAATCGAACGCCTCAAAGCAATCGTTGATGTGATTTGCGGTATAGACAAGCTTGGCTATCGCTGCTGGATATACAGTTGAGATGTCACGATAGAGTTTTTTAATATCATCAAATTTTGTTTTGAAATTGTGGGCGGACAAAATGAGCCGGCTCTTTGAGTTTTGCGATAGCGCTTTCTGTATTCTTTCCTGATTTTCTATAGAGAGGAAATTTTTAAATTCGGCGTCAATAAATTCGACACCGGCTTTTAAGGCACCGGTGAGTACATCGATTCGCAACTGCTGCGGGTAAGCTCTCGCCCCGCCCTGCTTGTCGTCACGACAGGTTACGACTATCGGCAGCTCTCGGCTGGCGGCACTTCTGGTCTCGGCAATTAATTTTTTTACTAAATCTACGCTGAGGTTTTCGAGGTAATCGGTTCGCAGCTCGAGCATCTCGGCACCTGCAGCTACGGCAGCTTTGATTTGCTGCCTTGCCTCGTCTAAATTTTGCGCTGCTATTGGGACGGCTAAATATGTCATAGTAATTCAAAGATATAGCAGCGATTAAGCCCGAAAGCAAGAGCAAAAACGCAGTAACACACAGGACAAGGTTCCGGCGTTGAAGCAAATCTCAAATTCCAAAGTATCGAATCAGACGTTTTTTTTCTTGCCTTTTGGGCTGCTTCAGGTAGATTTTACAAATAAGCTTGTGATGTGGAACGGGCAGCAAAACACGAGATTGCTTCGCGGAGTTTATCCTCGAGCGAAGCGAAGGGCTCGCAATGACGAAATATTGGAGGTTTGACAATGATAGGCAAAATGATAAGACTCGAAAGAATAATCGACCGCAATTCCCGCAGGACGGTAATTATTCCGATGGACCACGGCGTTACGGTCGGGCCCATTGAAGGGCTGGCGGATATGCGGGCGGCGGTCAGCAAAGTTGTAGCCGGCGGAGCTAATGCCATCCTGATGCACAAAGGGGTCGTCCGCGCAGGTCACAGAGGCGCGGGCAGAGACGTGGGGTTGATTATTCACCTTTCAGCAGGGACATCAATAAGTCCCGACCCGAACGCAAAGGAGCTGGTCTGCACTGTCGAAGAGGCAATCAAGCTCGGCGCTGATGCGGTCTCCGTCCATATCAATCTGGGCGCCGAGACCGACAAGGAAATGCTGGGTCAGTTGGGTTATGTAAGCGAGCGATGCTCGCAGTGGCAGATGCCGCTCGTGGCGATGATGTACACGCGCGGGCCGAAAATCAAAGACGAATATGACGTCGAAAATGTCAAGCACGCCGCCAGAGTCGGAGCTGAGCTGGGTGCAGATATTGTTAAGGTCCCCTATACCGGCAGTGTCGAAAGTTTCAGCGAAGTAGTTCAGGGTTGTCCGGTACCGGTCGTTATTGCAGGCGGGCCGAAAATGGACAGCGACGAGGATATATTCAAAATGGTAGAAGGTGCCCTCAAAGCCGGCGCCGCAGGTGTATCAATCGGCCGAAACGCCTTCCAGCACAAAAACCCGGACAAAATTGTCCAGGCACTAAGCAAAATGGTACACAAAAAAGCAAGTGTCGAAGAAGCAGTTAAAATACTGCAAAAATAAAATTGAGTAAGGCCAAATCATGTCAGAAGACCTAAATCGCCGAAGTTTCATAAAGAAATCAGTGGCGGCATCGGCCGGGGCAGCATTGGGCTTGAGTTTTGGCGACAAACAGACAAAAGCACAAACTGCGGCAAGGAAAAGGAAAGCAGTTTCAGGGGCTTCCAGCAAAGGTATGCCGATGGGCAAAATCGCCAACCTGAAGGTAAGCCGACTCATTTCCGGGGGCAACCTCATCAGCGGCTGGGCACACGCAAGAGATTTGATATATGTACACCATCTTATGAGACATTACAACACGGATGAAAAGGTGATGGACACGTTGGAGCTGCTTGAGGAACGCGGCGTAAATACGATTATTGCAGACCCGAGTGAAAGGCCCTACAGAATTTTCCCGAAATACTGGAACGAAAGAGGCGGCAGGATTCAATGGATTGCCGAAGGTCACCCGGAAGTAAAAGAGCTCAAGACCGATATAAAAAAATCCCTGGATTACGGGGCTTCGGCAGTTTACATTCAGGGTGTCATCGGAGATATGTGGCTCAGGAACGGCCATATTGACCTGCTCGCCGACTGTGTTGAGTTTATTAAATCCAACGGAGTGCCCGGAGGAATTGGTGCTCATCTGCTGGATGTGATTATCACTTCCCAGCAGCGGGGATACGATGCTGATTTCTACGTAAAAACTTTACATCACAGCAATTACTGGTCCGCAAGAAGACCCGACCAAAAGTTAGATATAATCAAAAATCCTGCCGACAATTACTGGTCAATGACACCCGAAAAAACTATAGAATTCATGAAAAACGTTGACAAACCCTGGATAGCTTTTAAGGTTTTGGCTGCAGGAGCAATTCATCCCGAGTCCGGCTTTAAGTATGCCTTTGAAAATGGTGCCGATTTTATTTGCGTGGGAATGTTTGATTTTCAGGTTAGAGAGGACGTAATCATTGCAAGAGACATATTATCAGGGAAAATGAATAGACAGCGTCCCTGGAGAGGGTAGAGAAGTACACAAAATAACTCATTAAAGTATCAGCGTGGAAGCATTTAAAATGCTGCAAGAATAAGAGCGCCCAACAAAACTTATACTGTCATCTCGACCGAAGCAATGCAAAGCATACACTCCCTGTCATCCCGAGCGACGGGTGGCAGCCTCAAGCGCAGCTTCTCGTGCTACGTAGCGTTGCTACTACGCAGAGTAACAGGGGATGGCTCGCTGCCGTAATAAATAAGGCTTAATATGTCGCAGATGAAGGGTGTTCTGCCACAGATGAAGCGTTATCTGCCATAAATGAAACGCCAGTTGTAGCATATTATAGGGTTCCGTGTCGCCTCCATCCCTGAACCAGCGACACTCTTACTACTCGGCCTCGGTGCGGTGATGTCGAGAAAGAAACGGTGAAAGAAGTTTCTATTTTTCTTTGCTTATCAAACCTAAGTAACATACAATCCTGCCAGCTAATTTCGTGGTAAATTTGGAAAGAAGGCTTTCATATGGGGGGGTGAGGAGCACGCTATTATGAAAAAGTTTAAATATGTCGAAGTTTCAGAGAAAGAATTAGAAGACTTAATTAGACGAGCACCAGATGCCATAGAAGATGGACTTTCCTACGTTGACCACCAAAAGTCCACCAACAGGGGACCTCTTGATGTGCTTATGGTAGATAGTGGTGGCTCTTTGATTGTTGCTGAGTTGAAAATTGTCGAAGATGACACTATGCTTGTTCAGGGAATCGATTATTATGATGACATTTCGATGAATATCGAAACTTTGGCGAGAGCGTATAGTCAGTTTAAGATAAATCCTGAGCAAGATATTAGATTATTTCTGATAGCCCCCAGCTTTTCCGTAGCACTTATCAAAAGATGTAGGTGGATAGATATTCCTGTATTTTTATTCAGCTACAGATGCATACAGCCTGAGGGCTCGAAAGAAAAAATACTTGTGTTTAATGACGTTGCAATTCCTTCTGTTCCCAAAATAGAGAAACCATATATACTTGATGATAGATTCAACTATATTACGAACACTGAATCGCGTAAGCTTGCCAAAAAATTCGTGGAGGAAATTCGCTCTTGGGATGTAACAAATATTTCAGTAGCTGCCATAAAATATGACATATCCATTAGATTTTCTGGTACCGTTTTGTGTTACCTATCACCACGTAGAAAAATGTTTTGCATCGAAGCTAACAACCAGGAAAACAAGTGGACAGCTTTTCCAGTTTCAGATGAAAACGACTTAGAAGATATAAGAATATTATTAAAAGCAAGCATAGAAAAAATAAAGTGATTGCTTGTCGACAGGGCAATTTCTTTGTTAGATAGCATAGATATTTTGCTGCTCAGCCTCGGTGCGGTGATGTTAGGAAGAAAATATAAAAGGGAACAAGATGAAAAGAAAATGTAAAAACTGTAAATGGTGTGCTGTCAATTGACCACAGTACGAATGTCGAGCAGAGCCACCTCGTATAGTTACTTGGAAAAAAAGAGTTGGGCATTACGCTAATGTTGCTGTGTGGCCTGAGGTTAAGGCTGATGATTGGTGCAAAAGTTTCATAGCTAAAAAGGATGAGGGTACTAAATGATAAGCTCTCATTCCCGAACCGACCACGCTTTTGCTACTCAGCCTTGGACGCGGTGTGATGTTGAGAAGAAAATACCAATGGGAAAGGATAAGTAAGAGATGGAAGAGAAAAACTGGAAGGATATGAACGGTTGGGAAAAAGCTTGGGAAGTAACACAGATAACATTTGGCGCTTTGGTTATTGCGCTGGGGTTGCTTGGTCTTGGTAAGGGTAGTCGGGGCGGACAAGGTTCTCGGGGAGGACAAGGCGGAAGCGTTCGGACTGTCGGTAGCGGCGGTAAAAAGAGTGGTTCATGGAGTTCGGGGCGGCACAGATAGCTGATGACAGAGTGTGTGCTGAGGTCTAACAACAAAGCTCACACTATGGTTTTAGAAGACGATGTTTGCTGTGCCTGAATCATTCACACTTTTAGTGCTTCGCTTGGAATTTTTGGTTTTACGAATGAAACGCAGAACGAGATAGCTTTGAGTACTGATCTTATCTCTTTTGCTCGCACTTTTCACGTTGAATCGCTTCGGATTCTCTCCAGAATTTCCATTACCGATACAAGTTAAACAATAATAAAATCAGCCATCCACCAACGGCGGACTCCGCAACTCAAAACTAAGAACTCAAAATTCAAAACTATTTCTGTGCCTTTTCGTGGCTGTTTTTCTTCGTGCCCTTCGCGTCCTTCGTGGTTAAAACCCCGTGAAATCTGTGAAATCTGTGGCAAATTTTCTATGAACTACGAACAATGAACTTGTTTTTTAGTCTTTCTTCGTGTTCTTCGTGGTCTAAAAAATGTTTGTGCTTTTTGTACTACTCTGCGTAGTAGCAACGCTACGTAGCACGAGTGCCTTTTCGTGGCTATATTTCTCTGTGCTCTCTGTGTGCTCTGTGGCTAAAAATCTCTTTGTGTCTTGGTACCTTTGTGGCAAAAAACCATGACCCTTAAAGCACTACATTAGTATATATGCATATACTTATATACTTCTATCTCCGTACAAAAAAACTTCGTGTCTTGGTGCCTTAGTGGCAAAGACATCTGTGAAATCTGCGTCTGGAAAAACTTAAAATTCTCTGCGTTCTCTGCGGTTAATAAAAATCCCGAAATCTGTGAAATCTGTGGCAAATTTTCTTGTTGACTTTTGCTCGAAATTTGGTATAATACAAACCGCCATAGAGATGGCAGGCATATAGCGGAGAACCGCACGTATCGGGCAAGCCGCCCAAGTCAAATTTAATCATTAACTAATGGTGAATAGCCGATGGGGAATTACCAATCATGAGAATCGAGAATCCAACTTTAGTTCACTTTAGGCACTTTAGCTCACTCTTCACTAACTTGCCCTCTACAACTGTAGAGAATCCTCTACAAATCGCACCTTTTATGCAAAACAAAGCCAATTTGCTGGATGCTCAAATGAACGTAAATTCAATATTAACAAAGGATTATGAAAGAAATGACATTTTCGCAGTCCGAAAAAACAAAGCCAATTCAAACCCAATCAAACCCAATCTCCGAAATGCCAAAATGAATGTAAACTCACTTATAACAAAGGATTACAGAAAAAAAGATGATTTCGCAGTCCGAAAAAACAAACCCAATTCAAACCCAATTTCCGTAAAGCCCAAAATGAACGTAACTACTTTCCTAACAAAGGAATATGAAAATATATCTAATTGTTCGCTTGCTGAAAACAAACCCAATACAAACCCAATCAAACCCAATTTCAAACGTTACCTTGCAAAAATGGGCCATCACGAGTTGAAATACATTGACAGGTTGGGGCAATTAACGTTAAATCTATTTATAAAAGTAAACACACAGGCATCCTCAGCAGAAAGGACCTGAACTCATTATGAAGAAATTGTGGGTAAATGCTGTTCCATACAATAAAGAAATCACCATAGCTGCGCTTGAAAGTGGAGCTGAGGCGGTGGTGCTGCCGGATGGAAAAAGTGAGACGGTGCGCGAGTTCGGCAGAATCAAAACCGTTGAAAAGAACGGTGACATTAAGCCCGGCGTCGATGTCGAGTTCATCGATATAGCCGGCAAAGCTGACGAAGACAAAGCCGCAGTCATACCCGAAAGCAAAATCGTCGTCTTGAGGATGCTCGATTGGACGATTATACCCATCGAAAACCTGCTCGCCCGCAGAAGTAAAAACATAATGGTACAGGTCGAGAACAGCGAGCAGGCAAAACTTATGGTCGAAATCCTGGAAAAAGGCGTTGACGGCGTCGTGCTCAAAACCACGGATATGAACGAGATTAAAAAAACCGCCGAAATTATTCACGGTATAAGCGAAAAAATCACTCTCGTAACAGCTACGATAACAAGTACAAAACAGCTCGGAATGGGAGACCGAGCCTGCCTCGACACCTGCACGCAAATGACTGTCGGCGAAGGTATTCTCGTCGGCAATACGGCTGCAGGGTTTTTCCTGGTGCATTCCGAATCCATTGATAATCCTTACGTGGCATCTCGTCCGTTCCGCGTCAATGCCGGGGCTGTGCACGCATATACCTTGACACCGGGCGGCAAGACGAAGTACCTCGCAGACCTCAAAGCCGGCGACGAAGTGCTGCTGGTAGATATCCACGGCAAAAGCCAAACCGCATATCTGGGCAGAAATAAAATCGAAAAAAGGCCTATGATGCTCATCGAGGCTGAGGCCGAAGGTGAGCCGATAAGCTTGGTCATGCAAAATGCAGAGACGATTCGATTAGTCAGCCCGAAGGGTAATGCGATTTCAATTACGACCTTGAAGCCGGGCGATAAAGTGCTCGGGCATATCGAAAAGGCCGGCAGACACTTTGGTATGCAGGTCGATGAGACACTGATAGAAAAGTAAGGACGCAGAACCGCACCCCGCTGCTTCGATCTTGCGAAGCCCCACGTTTTGCCTGGCAACAGGCAGTGGGGCAAGCAAAACGGCGGGGCCGAAACTACCCTGAACCAGTGAAGCCGTTCCCTTTTCCCCTCAGAAATTTACGGGTTGACGACGCCGGGCGAAGGAACATTCGCCTCCCAGTTGATAACGTCATTGCCGTAATCGGTAGAGGCCTTGCGGGAGAGTGATTCGCCGCCGCCGTCCGCTTCGGTCGGCCAGAGGTCAACTCCGCCTGGACAATCTTCAGGATGCGAGCCATCACTGTAATTCACCCTGTCAATGCGGATATAACAACGTCTGCCAAACTCGTCCACATCGCCGGGCATTGAAAGCTCCACTCTCTCGCCGGCATTGTTCAGCCGGCCATCGTAAGGACCAAGAACCTTCTCCGACGGCACAGCCGGATATCGCCACGCAAATGCTGCCTGGTTCTTAACCACTAACAGATACCCGTCGGCGGGTATCGTAACTTCGTCAGGGCTGGCCGGGAAAGTAAAGTCAATACCATCAG